>Ga0302314_10000602_pt1 | contig 66098 bp, 64 predicted proteins | sample III_Palsa_N2_3_FD_200533 | JGI IMG/M metagenome (GOLD analysis project Ga0302314, IMG submission 200533) | Peat permafrost microbial communities from Stordalen Mire near Abisko, Sweden - III_Palsa_N2_3 | ecosystem: Environmental > Terrestrial > Soil > Palsa > Peat permafrost | place: Sweden...
GACGGCGCCGAAGATGGTTTCGGCGTTCCGCTCCTTGAGCTTGGCGAGGAGGAGGAGGGCCTTGAGATCGGGCTTGAGGTCGAAGAGGCGGCCCGGGGTGATTTGGCCCGCCATGATCGCCCGTTTTATTTCATGGTCCTTAAAAAAAGAGAGGAGCTTTCCGAGCTGGCCGACCCGGAGGCTGGTGAAGTGGGTGGCGAGCTCGCGGAGGACGGGATCGGTCTCCTCGTCGAAGGCGACCACGGCCAATTCGGTCACCCCGGCGGCCCGGGCGGCATGGGTCAGGAGGACGGGGTAGATTCCCTTGCCGGCGATCAGGCCGAGGCGGGTGGAGGCCTTGGCTTGGCCGGTAGTAGTGTCCGTTATCACAGTTTTGGTGGAAAATCCGACCTTGACCCTCTTCTTCAAATTGGTAGTTTAACTTACTTTTCGTTCACACGGTCGTCGGAGAGGTGGAAACTTTCGCTAGTTTCCACTTTTTTGTCTCCACGATCAAACAGAAGGAGGCAACCATGAGTCAAGAAATAGTGGCGATCATGGAGTACATGGAGAAGGAGAAAGGGATCAAGCGGGAGATCCTGATCGAGGCAATGCAGAACGCCTTACTTGCCTCCTCCCGTAAAAGTTTCGGTCCGGCCAAGGATCTCCGCGTCGAGATCGACCCGAAGACCGGCAAGATCCGTTCCTACGCCCGCCTCCTGGTGGTCGAAAAAGTGGTCAATCCCCACGACGAGATCACCCTGGCCAAGGCCCGCGACATCAAGCAGGACGCCGTCCTCGGCGAAAGCGTCGACCTCGAAGTGACGCCGAAGGAATTCGGCCGGATCGCGGCCCAGGTTTTCAAGCAGACCATCAACCAGACGCTGCGCGGCATCGAGCGGAAGATGATCTTCTCGGAGTTCAAGGACCGCGCCGGCGGGATCGTCGCCGGTACCGTGCGGCGCTTCGAGCGCTCCGACGTGATCGTCGACCTCGGCAAGTTCGAGGCGATCATGCCCTCCCGTGAGCGGGTGCCGACCGAGGAATACAATCCCGGCGAGCGCCTCCGCGCCTACGTGGTGGCCGTCGAGGACGGCCTGCGCGGGCCCGAGATCATCCTCAGCCGCAGCCACCCCAATTTCGTCCGCAAGCTCCTCGACCTCGAGGTCAACGAAGTGGCCGACAAGACCGTCGAGATCAAGGCGCTGGCCCGCGAGGCCGGCTACCGGACCAAGATCGCCGTCTGGTCGACCAACGACAAGATCGACCCCGTCGGCGCCTGCGTCGGCATCCGGGGCGCCCGGGTCAAGAACATCGTCCGCGAGCTGAACAACGAGAAGATCGACCTCTTCAAGTGGTCGCCCAACATCCGCGAACTCGCGGTCGAGGCGCTCAAACCCGCCAAGCTGAAGGGCCTGGAGGTCGATGAGGCCAATCACCGGCTCAAGGTGACGGTCGATTCCGAGAATTACTCCCTGGCGCTCGGTCGGAAAGGTCAAAACACTCGACTCGCGACCAAGATCACCGGCTGGGAGATCGATATCATCAAGGAGCACACCGCCGCCGAGAACTTCGCCGAGCAGATCACCAAGGCAGCCGCCGAGCTGGTCCTGGCCCTCTCGATCGAGCAGGCGATCGCCGAGCAGGTGGTCCGCGCCGGTCTCCCCACCCTCGAGGCGATCATCGAGATCGACGAGGAGGACATCGTCGCCGCCCTCCCGGAAATCGATCCCGAGACCGCCAAGGGCATCCGCCGCGCCGCCCTCGAAAAGGTGAAGGCCGGACAGCCCGCCAACGCCTAGGTTCAAAAGTTTAATAGTTACAAGAGTTACAAAAAGAAGTCTCAGCTGAGTCGCCCCATCGTCCCGTCCCCGCATGTCTAAAGAAAAAACCGCCACCGTCGAATCCAAGAGCCCGGATAAGGGAACCGATAAGTCCGTCAAGTCTTCCGAGCAGCTGGAAAAGCGCGATGCTGCCGCTGCGAAGGCGAAGATGACCAAGATCGATCCCACCCCGGCTCCCCCGATGCCGAAGGCCCGCAAGACGGCCTCCTCGGACGCGGCAGCGGCAGCTTTGGCGGCGGCGGCGCCTGCTCCGGCCCCCACCCCCGAGCCGGTGGCAGCGCCCGCATCGGAGACGGCTCCGGCAGCAGCGGCTTCCGAGGCTTCCACGGAAACCCATTCCGAGATCGGCGCGGCGGGCGAGAAGATCATCGTGATCAAGGGCCCGATCGTGGTCAAGGATCTGGCGGTCCATCTCGGCCTCAAGCCGTTCCAGTTGATCCATCACCTGATGGAGCTGAACATCTTCGCCACCCTGACCCAGGTGCTCGACGAGGAATCGGCCAAGAAGGTCAGCTCGAAGCTCGGCTTCTCCTTCAACACCGAGCGCCGCGACCGTCTGGCCCATCCTCCCGCCCCCGCCAAGGCCGTGGAGAAGCCGAAGGTGCCCGAGCCCGAGCAGGATCTGCTCAAGCCCCGCGCCCCCGTGGTGACCTTCATGGGCCACGTCGACCACGGCAAGACCTCCCTCCTCGACGCGATCCGCAAGACCAAGGTGGCGGCGGGCGAGGCGGGCGGCATCACCCAGCACATCGGCGCCTACAGCGTGACCCGCAACGGCCATCCGATCACTTTCATCGACACTCCCGGCCACGCGGCCTTCACCGCGATGCGCTCCCGCGGCGCCAGCGTGACCGATATCGTCATCATCGTGGTCGCCGCCGACGACGGCCTGATGCCGCAGACCCTCGAAGCCTTGAGCCATGCCAAGGCGGCCAAGGTGCCGATCATGGTGGCGATCAACAAGATCGATCTCCCCGGCGCCAACACGATGCGGGTCAAGGGCCAGCTCCAGGAGCAGGGCCTCGCCCCCGAGGAATACGGCGGCGAAACCATCGTCGTCGAGGTCTCCGCGACCAAGGGAACCGGCATCGACAAGCTTTTGGAAATGATTCTCCTCCAGGCCGAAGTGCTGGAACTCCGCGCCCACGTCAAGGGACCGGCGCGGACCCGGGTGGTCGAGTCCCAGACCGAAGTCGGTCGCGGGCCGACCGCCACGGTGCTGGTGCAGGACGGCCTGCTCAAGGTCGGCGATACCGCGCTCTGCGGGCCGTTCTTCGGCCGGATCAAGGCGCTGATCGGCGACATGGGCCAGTCGATCAAGGAAGCCGGTCCCTCGACCCCCGTCAAGGTGGTCGGCCTGAACGGCGTCCCCTCCCCCGGCGAGGAGCTGACCACGCTCGACAACGAGAAGAAGGCGCGCGAGACCGCCGAGGCGCGCAGCGCCGAGCTCCGGCTCAAGAAGATCGAGTCGGCCCCCAAGGTGACGCTCGAAAACCTCTTCGCCACCATCGCGGACGGGCAAAAGAAGGTCCTCAATCTCATCATCAAGGGCGACGTGCAGGGCTCGCTGGAGGCCGTGATCGGCCAGCTCCAGAAGATCGACAGCAAGAAAGTCGACATGCATGTGGTCCACTCGGCGGTCGGCCCGATCGCCGAATCCGACATCCTCCTGGCCAAGGCCTCGCAGGCGGTCGTGATCGGCTTCAACACCAAGACCGACAACTCGGCCGCCAACGCCGCCAAGCGCGAGGGCGTCCAGATCAAGCTCTACAGCATCATCTACGAGCTGGTCGACCAGATCAAGGAGGCCATGGCGGGCCTGCTCGATCCCGAGCTGCGCGAGAGCCAGATCGGCACCGCGACGGTCAAGAAGGTCTTCAATCTCTCCAAGTACCCGGTGGCGGGCTGCGTGGTCGCCACGGGCCGGATCGCCCGCAACGCCCGCGCCCGCGTGGTGCGGCGCAAGCAGCCGATCTACGACGGCGGCATCCAGACCCTCAAGCGGTTCCAGGACGACGTGGCGGAAGTCCGCTCCGGCGTCGAGTGCGGCATCCGTTTGGGCGACTTCAACGAGTACGAGGAAGGCGACATCATCGAGTGCTACCAGCTCGAAAAGGTGCCGCAGACCCTCTAGTCTCATAGTCTCCAGACTCGGGTTCGTTTTTCCTTCTTAAAGCCTTGGATATGCCGGGGAGTCGGCGGCAAACGTCATGACCTCCCCGGCTTCTTCCGCTCCGGTTCCCTCCCTCCTCTCCGCGCTCTTCCCCCCCGGCGTCGCTTCGGTCTCGGTCGCCGAGTTCATGGCGGCGGCGCTCTATCATCCCGACTGCGGTTATTACACGCGGCAGATCCGCGCAGTGGGGCGGCGCGGCGATTTTTCGACCGGCCCGGCGGTCTCCGATCTTTGGGGACAAGCGCTGGCGCGGTGGGCCGTCCGGCATCGTCCAGCCAATCTTGGTCTGGGTCTTGGCCGCCGCTGGCATCTGATCGAGGTGGGCGGAGGCGGCGGGGACCTCGCCTTCGCTTTGCTGAAGGCGCTCGGTTGGTGGGGACGGCGCGGACTTGTCTATCATCTGGTTGAAATTTCCAAGCCGTTGCAGGCCCTCCAGGAAAAGCGGCTAAAGGGATGGCCGGTCCGCTGGCACGCCACGATCGAGGCCGCGCTGGCCGAGGCGGGCGGACGGGCGCTGATCCTTTCCAACGAGTTGGTCGACGCCTTTCCCTGCGAGCAATTTGTCCGGCGGGGCGGGGAATGGCGGCAGGTGCGGCTACAACTGGAGGAAGGCCGCCTGCAGGAACTGGAGGCGCCGACAACATCTCTCCCTTCCAGCTCGGCCTTCGCACGGGCATCGACGGAGGGAGACCGGATCGAAGTCCATGCCTCCTATCGAGAGTGGCTAAGCGATTGGCGCGGGCTCTGGAAGGAAGGGGCGATGGTGACAGTCGATTACGGGGATCTCGTCGATGCCGTCTACCATCGGCGCCCCCGGGGAACGCTGCGCGGCTACGCCCATCACCAGCTCCTCGAGGGAACCGATCTCTACGCCTCGCCCGGCAAGCGCGATCTGACCGCCGACGTCAATTTCACCGACCTGCAGGCCTGGGGCGAAGAGCTCGGCTTGAAGAACGAGCCGCTCGCGACGCAGGCCGGGTTCCTCCGCCGCTGGGCGCCGCCGGGCGCGGTGGACTCGGAAGATCCCGCCCTCCGCTATCTCCTGGCGGAGGAGGGAATGGGCGGAGCGTTCAAAGTGCTGGAACAGCGGCCCAAGCCCGACTAGGAGGTCTTCTTCAGATAGGCCTCGTAAGCCTGCTGGACATTGCCGCTGCCGCCGAATTTCACGTCGACCCTCTGGTCGTTGACGTAAATTTCCAGGGCATAGCCCTCGGGCACGACTCCCGAAAAATAGATCATGTTCAGGTTGTGGGTGACCTGGCTCTTGAATTCGAATTCCCCCATTTCGACCGTGATGTCGGCGGTCGAATCGAGGGCGATATCCTTCTTTTCCAGCACCTTCACGATCGCGACCTGAAATTTCGCGGGGAACTGCGCCCGCAACGCGTCGTTCTCGTTGCCGCCCACCAGAAAGAGTCTGAGTCCGATCTTGGGCAGAGGGTCCATCCCCTTGTTATGCAGGGTGACCGAATAACGGGGAGTCGTGATCTGCTCCGTACCATCTCCCTGGGTCGGAGAAGTGACGTTATTGGCGTCGTTGCTGGTATCGATCACCACATTCGCTTCCAGCGGAGAATCGTCCGCCCAAGCCGCGCCCAAACCCAGAAGCCCCAGCAAAACCGCCGCCCCAATTGCTTTCATAATCGGAGTATTCGCGGATCGGGAGCGAAATCCAACTCTTTCCTTCACTTGACTCCGGTGGGGAACCCCCTTAAATGAAAGTAAGCACTTGCATTATATTCCCCCTCCTTTTCGATGAAAGCCGATACCCGCAAACGAATCCTCGACGCCGCCGAGGCGGCCTTCGCCGAGGAGGGATGGCTCGGCGCGACCACCCAGCAGATCGCCCGGGCGGCGGAGGTGAACGAGGTGACGCTCTTCCGCCATTTCGGGACGAAGAAGGCGCTCTTCGGGGCGTTGATCGGCCGGTTCATCGAGGGGCGCCGGGAGCTGATCGATCAGGCGATCCTCGATCATGCCCCCATGGAGGAGGTTCTGGCGAAGCTGGCGGAACGCCAACACCGCGCAATGCTGGCCTCGGCGGGATTCATCCGCACCCTGCTGGGGGAGATGCACCGCCACCCCGAAGAAGTGCAGGAAGTGGTCCATGAGACGACCTGGCCGCTGCGCGAGCAGATGCTCGGCCTGATGCAGGATTGGCAGGCGCGGGGCTTGGTGCGGGCGGAGATCGATTGCGATGCGGCGCTCGCCCTTTTCTCGGCGATGCTCTTCGGGCAGGCGATCAAGGCGACCTGCAGCGACGCCGGCTATTCCCCGGAGCAGTACCGGGAACAAGCGGTGGCGATTTTCATCCGGGGGATCGTTCCATGACCTCGATCGCGCCGATCCATTATCCCAGCGCGCTGGCCCGCCGGGCGGCCGAGGGGGGCTGGCTGAAGTGGGCGATCCTCCTCTCGGCCTCGTTCGGGGCGATCCTGGAGGTGATCGACACCAGCATCGTCAACGTGGCGATGCCCTACATGCAGGGGAACCTGGGGGCGACCCTCTCCGAGGTCGGCTGGGTCTCGACCGGCTACGCGATGGCCAACGTGGTGGTGATCCCGCTGACGGCCTGGCTGGGCGACCGCTTCGGGCGGAAACGCTATTTCATTTTTTCGCTGATCGCCTTCACCCTCGCCTCGGTGGCCTGCGGGATGGCGCCCAACCTGACGTTCCTGGTACTCGCCCGGGTCATCCAGGGACTGGGCGGCGGCGGCCTGCTGGCGAAGGCGCAGGCGATCCTCTTCGAGACCTTTCCCCGCGAGGAGCAGGCGGCGGCGAGCGCAGTCTTCGGCATGGGGGTGATCGCAGGCCCGGCAATCGGGCCGGCGCTGGGCGGCATCCTCACCGATACGCTCGGCTGGCGGTGGATCTTTTTCATCAATATCCCCTTCGGGATCTTCGCAGTCTGGGCGATCACCACCTTCCTGGCCGACGATCTGGAGAGCACCACCTCGCACCAGAGCGTCGACTGGCCGGGGATCCTCTTTCTGGCGGTCGGCCTCGGCTCGTTCCAGGCGGTGCTGGAGCAGGGGCAGCAGGACGATTGGTTCTCCTCGGCCTTCATCGTCCGGATGTCGATCGCCAGCGTGGTCGGGCTGGGGCTCTTCGTCTGGCAGGAGATGCGGGCGGAACACCCGGCGGTCGACCTGCGGGTCCTGCATCATCCGGCGCTGGTGGGCGGGAGCATCTACTCGGTCCTGCTCGGCATGGGGATCTACGGCACGATCTTCGCGGTGCCGATCTTCACCCAGACGGTGCTCAATTTCACGGCGACCAAGACCGGGCTCCTGCTGGTACCCGGAGCGGTCGCCTCGATGATCGGGATGATTCTGGTGGGGAGGTTGGCAAAGAAGGGCGATCCGCGCCTCCTGATCGCGGCGGGCAGCCTGATCACCGCCTGGGCGATGTTCGCCCTCTCCGACCTCAATCCCGACACCGGCGTCAACCAGCTCTTCTGGCCGCTGATCGGCCGGGGCTTCGGCAGCGTCCTCATGTTCCTCCCGCTCTCGATCGCGACACTCGGATCACTGCCGACCAAAGATATCGGCGCCGCCTCGGGTTTCTTCAGCCTGACCCGCCAGCTCGGCGGGAGCGTGGGCATCGCGATCATCACCACGCTGGTCGCGAAACTGCAGATGGTCCATCGCTCCCAACTGGTGACCCACATCACCGACGCCAGCTCCGGTTATTCCGACCGGCTCGACCAGTTGACCGGCTATTTTTCCAGCATCGGCGATCCGGCGATGGCCGGACAGGAGGCGCTGGCAATGATCGACCGGACCGTGAACGGACAGGCCGCCATGCTGAGCTTCGCCGACGTCTTCACGGTCGTGGGAACACTCTTCACGATCTCGCTACCACTCCTCTTCCTATTAGGGAAGGGCCGCCCGACCGGGCCCGCGCCCGAGGCGCATTAGAAGGCTGTCAGGCAGCCTCAAGAGGCGAGCTTATTCTCCAACGACTTCACCAACTCCAGATGGGAAGCCTGCCGAGGCTGAAGCCGCAAGGTCTGCCGGGCCGCCTCCAGCGCCGCCATCCAATCCTCCAGCTGAACCGCGCAAAGCGCGATCCCCTGCCAGGCACCGAAGTGATCCGGCTTCAACGCCACCACCCGGCGGCAAAGGCCGATGCTCTCGGCAAAGTCCTTCTGCAGATAACGGAGCGTGGCCAGCTTATTGACCGCCTCGGCCCAGAGCGGAAATTGCTCGATGAGCTCGCGGAAGATAGCGGCGGCGCTCTCGTATTCCTTCCCTTCCATCGCCGCGATCCCCTTTTCCAGGACCGCGCGGGGACCGGCGCCCGCCTCGTTGAACCAGCATTCCCAGAGGCCGCGCGCGGCCAACTGGACGATCACCGGGTCGTCGGAACCGAAGAGGGCGGTGAAGACAGCCTCCGCCTTGGCCTCGACCAGGGCATGGAGGGCGACGGCCCGGGCGGTCGAATCGCCCTCGATGAGATTACGGGTGTAGTGGCGGAGGGCGGCAGGAGGGACGACCGGAGGCCGGGAGAGAGTGGGCGGAGGAGGAATCGCCATCGGCTCGAGCGGCGCGGAAGCAATCGAGGGATTCCGAATCGGCTCGAGATCAGGGTCTTCCTGGGCGTTCTTCTGCAGCTGGGGATCGAGCTCGAGCGCCCGGGCGAGGAGCTTGCGGGCCTGGGGAAGATCGCCCAGTTGGGCGGCATAGCAGGCGAGATTGAAGGGGATGAGCGCTTCCCGGGGGTGGAGCGGGAGGGCCCGTTCCAGGATCTTTTGCGCGGCGGCGATCGAGTGCTCGCGGCGCAGGGCGAAGGCCCAGGAGATGAACCAGGAGGCGCGGGTCGGCTCGGTTTCGGCGCATTGCTGGGCCAGGATCCTCATCGGCTCCCATCGCTTGGCCCCCTGCAGGACGACGAGCCGCAGCTCGTTCAGCTCGGACCGGGGACCGAGCCGGGACTCGACCTCGGCGACCTCAGCCAGGGCCTCATCCCACATCCCCAGCTCGTAATAGCCGAGGACCGCCTGGAGTTCGTGTTGGATGTCGTTGAGATCGCTCATGGGCCGGTGCTTCGTTTACTATAACCCCCTTCATCCCCGGCTTCAACCAAGTCAAAATGGGACTCGCCCGATTTGCCGCGAAGGTTAAAATGATCCTTCCATCATGAAGATCGGCCTCCTTCAGCTCAACGCGACCATCGGCGACTTCGCGGGCAATCTCCGCAAGCTGGCGGAGGGCTATCGCCGTCTCGCGGCGGAGGGAGCGGAGATCGTGATCGCCCCGGAGCTCTTTCTCTGCGGTTATCCGCCGCGCGATCTCCTGCTGCGGCCCGATTTCATCGAGGCCAATCTCGCGGCGGTCCGCGAGGCGGCGGCGCTGACGGCGGGCCAGGCGGCGGCGCTCTGCGTCGGCTTCGTGGAGGAGAACGCCAGCCGTCCGGGAAAACCGCTCTTCAACGCCGCCGCCTGGCTCCAGGACGGGAAGGTGGTCCAGGTGATCCGCAAGAACCTGCTGCCGACCTATGACGTCTTCGACGAGGGGCGCTACTTCGAGCCCTCCGAGGAGTGCCGCCCGGTGGAGTGGAAAGGGCGCAAGATCGGGGTGACGATCTGCGAAGACATCTGGAACGACGCCGATTTCTGGCCCGCCCCGCAACGCCTCTACCGCCGCGATCCGGTCCACGAGCTACGGGCGGCAGGGGCGGAGCTGATTCTCAATCTCTCCGCCTCTCCCTGGCATGCCGGCAAGGACGAGACCCGGCTGGCGATGCTGGCCCGGGTGGCCTGCGATGAAGGGGTGCCGGTGGTCCAGGTCAACCTGGTGGGCGGAAACGACGAACTGATCTTTGACGGGCAAAGCGCGGCCTTCGACGCCTCGGGCCGGTTGCTTTCACGCGGTCCCGCCTTCGCGGAGGGTTGCTGGACGATCGAGATGCCGGAGAACACCGCCGCAGTTCCCAATCCAACTCCTGCCCCGGCTCCGGCGCAGCTCGAATTGGTGGGAAAGGCGCTGGCCCTCGGCATCCGCGATTACGTGGGGAAGTGCGGGTTCAAGTCGGTGGCGCTCGGGCTTTCGGGCGGAATCGACTCGGCGGTGGTGGCGGCCCTGGCGGTCGAGGCGCTCGGCCCGCAGGCGGTCCACGGCTACTCGCTCCCCGCCCGTTACTCCAGCGCCGGCAGCCTCTCCGACGCCGAGGCCCTCGCGCGCAACCTCGGCATCGCCTACGCGGTGGTGCCGATCGAGAACCCCTTCCTGGCGGTCGAAAAGGAGCTGGGCCCGATCTTCGAGGGCCGGGCCATCGACGCCACCGAGGAAAACATCCAGTCCCGGCTGCGCGGAGTGATGATGATGGCGATCTCGAACAAATTCGGCCACCTCATCCTGACGACAGGGAACAAATCGGAGATGGCGGTCGGCTATTGCACCCTTTACGGCGATATGTGCGGGGCGCTCGCCCCGATCGCCGACCTGACCAAGATGGAAGTCTACGCCCTGGCCCATTGGATCAACCGCGACCGGGAGATTATCCCCCTCCCCTCGATCACCAAGCCGCCCAGCGCCGAGCTGCGGCCGAATCAAACCGACCAGGACTCGCTCCCCGATTACGCGATCCTCGACCGGATTCTCCACGGCTATCTCGTCGAGCACCGCAGCAAGGCGGAGCTGATCGCCGAGGGCTTCGACCCGGCAGTGGTCGCCGATGTCCTCAACAAGGTGACCTTCAGCGAATACAAGCGGCGGCAGGCCGCCCCCGGCCTGAAGGTCTCCGCCCGGGCCTTCGGAATGGGCCGGAGAATCCCGGTAGCGCAGCGGTTCAGGACTTAACCCGTCATCCTCGCCTTAGGTTGCGTTACTTAGTAAAACCAGCCCGCGTAGGTGTTGAACTTAAGTAGTTTACGTCCAAAGCGGTACTTTCCCTTGCGTGGGAATCACTTATTGTAAGGGAGTCATGGATAGATCCAAGGATTTGACTCATGCATCTTAGTCCCGCTCAATGGCAGGTGCTGCGGGAATGCATCGATGGAGAGGAAAATCTTCAGCGCGTGCTCTCGGTATTGGGAGTCCAGGGAGCGGAGCCGCTGGGGCAGGGACAATCGATCCTCGTGGTCGACGATGACCCCACCATCATCGCCTTCATCCATTGCGTGCTGGAAAAGAACGGCTATCTCCCGATGATCAGCACCAGCGCCGCCGCCAGCCTGAGCGTCCTGCGGATCAAGCCGCCCGACCTGATCCTGACCGACCTGGCGATGCCCGACATGGACGGCAACGAATTCTACGCCCGGCTCCGCCAGATTCCGGAAACCGCCCAGACCCCGGTCATTTTCATCACGGGAACGATCATTCCGGAGGAGGAGATCGAATTGAACCGGAAGAGCGAGGAAGGCAAACACTATATGGCCAAGCCTTTCAACGCCGCCAAGCTCCTCTCCGTCATTTCGGCGCAGCTGGCCAAGAAGCGGAACTTCCGGCCGGCTCGGACCGAGGCGACCGCCTAGAGCGTGTCATGAACCATTCCTAAAACGGCAACGCCGTTTCCTCCTATAGCCCAGGGTTGGCCGTAGGCCTACCCTGGGAAAGAGCATTAAAATCCTCGCGCCCGTAACCGACACCTTTCCTCTTTCGACCCAGGCCGGGCGCAAAGCGCATGACAGGGCTCTACCCCGAAGCCCTGATCTGGCCGCCGGAGGCCGCCTGCGCCCGCAACACCCCCGCCCGAGTGTAGACCGCCAGCGGCGGCGAAGCCGGAGAGGGGAGCAGTTCCCCCATAACGGGAGCCTCGGATCCCTCGGACGCTTCCGCTTCTGGGGAGCCTTCGCGAGGCCGCTTTTCTTTTTCCTCGGCCCCGGCTCCTCCCCAAGAACCATCGGGATCGACTCCTTCCAGGAAAGGCTCGAGGGAAAAGATCGCCGGGGCCTCCGCGTCCCGGGGAACCGGAGGCGGTAACGGGGAAGAGAGCGATCCTCCTCCTTGAATGCCATGAGTGTGCATTGTCAAAAACCGTTGGTTGTCATGAGAATGCCATAATTTTTATGCATGGACAATATTTTGTTTCATCCCACTCCTCCTCGCCAAGGAGTCCCCGGTCCGAGGGATCGTGTTCCAGATCGCTTTTGGCCCGGGGCCGGTTCACGATGGCTCCTCCATCTTTTTTCCGATCATGTTTCATCGACCTCTTTTCCGCTGGCTGACCGCCGGGCTGATCTTGGCGGGGCTGGCCGCCTTCGACATCGCCTACTTCGGGCCCTGGCGGGGGGCCTATCTGGAAAAGCGGCAACTGCTCCACGACGTCGATGCCGCCGACACCCTCTCGACCGCGATCGGAATGGCGGCGGCCGATCACCAGCGCGATCCCGCCAAGGGCATCGCCTGGCCGGCGGAAAGCGGGGTCCGGACGACGGGAGATTACATCACCTTGCTGGCGCGAGGCGGCTACCTCCAGCCGGAGGACCTGCCGACCGTGCGGGATCTGGTGATCGCCAATCTCTCCCAACGGGACCCGCCCGAGACCCTGCTGCTGGTCTCGCGAGGCGCCTATGAGAAGCTGGTCCTGAACCGGGGCTCGGCACGGCTCTACGTCCTCTTCCACAAATCGGGCGAGAGCGAGATGGCGAGCGAACTGCCCCCCCGGGAAAAGCTGCCGCCGCGCCGCCCGGCCTTTCTGCCGCCTTAGAGCGTCTAACAAAATGAGGCGTGATCTGACAGGGAGCGATTTTTGCCTGAATCGAGGCGGCGAGGCCGGAGCATCCCCGCAGTGGGCTGTGACGGCTGAGCCAACGAAGAGTCAGGCAAAAAGATCCCCTGCCCGCAGGGTGTCCGGCATAGCCGGACATCAGATTGCGTCTCATTTTGTTAGATGCTCTTAGTCGCTTCGGGACGCTTTTCCCTCGCCTTTCGCCGCCGTGAATTCCATGCTCGGCGGACGATCATGGCTTTGCAGAAAATCGAATACCGGATCGTCCCCCAGGATGTCCACCCCACCCAGGCCTGGCTCAACCGCGAGGGCGCGGACGGCTGGCAGCTGATCTCGGTCTTGATGAACGATCACGCCAAGGCCTCCGCCGGATACAAGGTGATCTTCTCCCGCCCGATTCCCTCGCAGGGTTCCTCCCAGGATAGCTTCGCCACCTCGGAAGAAGAGCAGAAGGCCGCCTCGGAAGTGCCGATCCACTCCTCCTACCGTTCGCTGCCGAAATAGGCCGGGGCAGCGGATTGCGAAGGGCCCGCGCTTCCGGCTTGCCGAAAGGCCTGCCGGGAGGGTCTGATGGGGGGATGCGCATTCTCTTATCGATGATGATGGCGGGCGGCCTGCTTTTGCTGACGGCGGCGAAGGGCTCGGCCCAGGACGAGCAGGTCAAGGCAGCCACCGCGGTCCCCCTCGATTTCCCGAAGATCGGAGCGCTCTACGACATGTCGTTCCTCAAGGAGGCGACTCCCTCCCATAACCTGCGGATCGCGGCGATCAGCACCAAGAACCCGAACTGGGTCTACATCGAGGAGCTCCAGTTCGGCAAGACGGGCACCGCCGAGGCCGGGGTCGAGCACGTGGCCTCCCACCAGTGGGTCAACCTGACCTTCGTGGTCGCGGCGACCGAGCTCCCCTTCCCGACGGCGGCAGAGGCAGGACATTAGGGCCTTCTGCAGCCCCCACACCGCGCCGGAGCGATGATTCCCGCCCGGCATTGCATCGGCTTCCCCTCCCGTGTAGGGTCGCGCGATGCATCAAAGAATCTTCGGCTGGGCGATGTGCGGATGGTTGCTGGCTCTGCCGATGGTGTCCCCTCTTTTGGCGCAAACTCCTTCCACCCCTCCCCCAACTCCTTCCTCCCCCATGCCCGATTCGCTTTACGATTTTCAGGTTCACACCCTGGCGGGCGATCCCCAGGGCCTCGATCTCTACAAAGGGAAAGTCGCCCTGGTGGTGAATCTGGCCTCGAAATGCGGATTCACCCCGCAGTACAAGGGGCTCGAGGCGCTCTACGAAAAGTACAAGGACCAGGGATTCGTGATCCTCGGTTTCCCCTCCAATGACTTCGGCGGGCAGGAGCCAGGCACGCCGCAGGAGATCCAGACCTTCTGCTCCACCACCTACCAGGTCACTTTCCCGCTTTTCGAGAAGGTGGTGACGAAGGCGGGTCCCGAGCAGGCGCCGATCTACACCTTTCTCACCGCGACCCACGACGCGCCGAAATGGAATTTCACGAAATACCTGATCGACCGTACCGGCCACGTGATCGCCTCCTTCCCCAGCAAGGTGACGCCGGAAGATCCGGCGCTGCTGGCGGCGATCCAAGCGGAGCTGGATAAGCGGTGATCCGGTTCTGGCTGCCGGTCTTTCTCTGGGGGGCGCTGATGTTCACGGCCTCGACCGATGTCGGCTCCTCGACCCATACCTGGCAGGTACTGGCCCCGCTCCTCCGCTGGTTCGAGCCCGGCATGTCGGCGGCGCGGATCGACCGGATCAATTTCATGGTCCGCAAGGGCGCCCACGTCACCGAATACACGATCCTGGCGATCCTCCTCGGGCGGGCGCTGCTTCATACCCGGAAGGGGCAGGTGCGCCGCTGGAGCTGGGGGGTGGCGCTGATGGCGGTTGGATTGGCGGTGCTCTTCGCGATGGGCGATGAATTCCATCAGGCCTTCGTTCCCTCCCGCACCTCCTCGCCCCGGGACGTGGCGATCGACGCCTGCGGCGCGACCTTCGGGATCTTGCTGATGACGGCGATCTACGGCCTGCGACGGAAGGAGCCCGAGCTTTCATGAAAACGGTCCTCCTTTGCCTCGTTCTGCTCTCCTTGGGCGACGCGCTCCACGCGCGGGCGGAATCGGTCTATGACCGGGTGATGCGGACGGGGACGATCCGGGTCGGCTACCTCGATTCCCCTCCCGGCGTGATCAAGGACGCCAACACGGGGAAGATGTCCGGCATCGCCGTCGACGCCCTCGATGCGATCGGCGCGGCGCTCCAGCTCAAGGTCGAGTACGTCGAGGAAGTCCAGTGGGGCTCGATGATCGAGGGGTTGAACACGGGCCGCTACGATGTGGCGATGATGGCCTGGGGGGACTCGTCGCGGGCGCGGCTGGCCGATTACAGTATGCCCCTCTTTTACAGCGCGGTGAACGCCTACGTGCGGCCCGACGACAAGCGCTTCGACCGCGGTCTGGCGGCAGCAATGCGGGACCCGACCGTCCGGATCGCCACGGTCGACGGCGACGTGACCGAAACGATCGCCAAGAGCCAGTTCCCCGGCGTCCAGACCGTCTCGCTCCCGCAGGGGGCCGATATCGCCCAGCTGATGCTCTCAGTGACGACGAAGAAAGCCGATGTCGATTTCGAAGAGGCGGCCTCGGCCCAATATTTCCTGGAGCACAACCCGAACTCGATCAAGAACGTGACCCCGCTGAAGCCGATCGCCATCTGCGGGAACGTCATCGTCTTCAAGCGCGGCGAGCCCGAGTTCGAGCGGATGCTCGACCATTGCATCGAGGAACAGCTCAACCTCGGGACGATCGACCGCCTCATCGAGCAGTACCAGCCGTTTCCCGGCTCGCTCTATCCGGTGGCGCTCCCCTACCGGCATCCGTGACCGTCTTTTCGATCTTCGCGCAGTATCATGAAGGGTTGCTGGCGGGCCTGCGGGTGACGCTGGAACTCTGCGCGATCATCTGGACGGCGGGACTGGTGGCGGGGACTGTATTGGGGGTCGTGGCGGCGCGCTGGCGGGCGATCGGCTGGGCGGCGCGGATCGTCTCGTTCATCCTGGGCGGCATCCCGATCCTGGTCCTCCTCTTCTGGCTCCATTATCCGTTCCAGAGCCTGCTCGGGGTGGTGATCGATCCCTTCTACACCGCCTCGTTCGCCCTCTCGCTGATCAATATCTTCCTGGTCTGCGATATCGTACGCAACGCGGTCGCCGATTTCCCCCGGCAATATCTGGTGGCGGCGCGGGTCTGCGGGATGTCCCGCCTCCACGCGCTCCGGCACATCGAGGCGCCGATTATTTTCCGGCAGATCCTGCCACCGCTGCTGATGGCGCAGGTGACGATGCTGCAGTGCACCCTCTTCGCCAGCCTGATCTCGGTCGACGAGATCTTCCGGGTGGCCCAGCGGATCAACGCGACGATCTACCGGCCGGTCGAAATCTACACCGCGCTCGGCCTCCTCTTCCTCGCTGTCTGCCTGCCGCTGAATGGCCTGGCCATCTGGCTGAAAGCGCGGTTCACCCGCAACCTCTCCGAACTATGATCGATGCCACCGGATTGCGGCGGGTGGTGGAGGGAAAGGCGCTCCTCGACGGAATCGACGCCATCGTCCAGCCCGGCGCCATCACGGCGGTGATCGGCCCGAGCGGGGGCGGCAAGACGACCCTGCTGCGGGCGCTCTCGCTGACCCATCCGCCGGACGCCGGGCGGATCGCCATCGACGGGGTCGACTATCTGTTTCCGGCCAAGGGGGAAATCGTCCCGCCCTGGCCGGGGGTAACGGTGGTCTTCCAACAGTTCCACCTCTGGCCCCATCTGACGCTGCGGGAGAACATCGCCCTGCCGCTGCGCTGCGCCGGTCTGGCGGCGGGGGAGATCGCGGAGCGGGTGGCGGCGCTGAGCGGGCGCTTCGGGATGGAGCGGTTCCTCGACCGGCATCCGAACCAAGTCTCAGGCGGTCAGCAGCAGCGGGCCGCCCTGGCGCGGGCGCTGGCCCTCCGCCCCCGCTACCTCCTCCTCGACGAAATCACCTCGGCCCTCGACCTCGAACAGGCCCGCATCCTCTTCGACCACCTCCTGGAACTGCGCCGGGAAGGGATGGGCCTCCTCCTGATCACCCATTTCCTCGGCTTCGTCCGAGAGTCAGCCGATCACGTCCTCTTCCTCGACCAAGGCCGGGTAGCAGAGAGCGGCGCCCGCGAGATCCTGCGGGAACCGGCGACGGAGCGGCTGCAACGATTCCTGGCCGCGTAGCAGCCTCCAGTTTAAGCAAAAGCCCAAGACCCAGCTCCCATCGAGGTTACAGATCGACTCTGAGTCGGAATGCCTGCGCGGTAGCGCACGTAGTTTCCAAGGGTAACCAATTTGCATGGCCGGGAGGCAAACCCACGAGCCCGCTCTCCCGCGCTCCTCGCGTCCGCATGGTAGAACACCCAGACTCGGCGACACTCCCCTCCCCAGCAGGGGCCAGGGGCGGCAGCCCCAACCTGAACCCTCCTAAGTGATATTTGGGCTTGGTTATCCCCCCCGCTCCGGCACGATGACGCCGTGAAAGCACGCTCCCTTTCCTCGTTCAAGATCAAGAAGGAAGATCTCGTCCGCCACTTCACCAAGGCGAAGGTCCGGACCTTCAAGAAGGGCGATCGCATCGTGATCGAAGGGGCGGCCTCCAACTCCTTTTTCTTCCTCCATCAGGGCAAGGTGACGGTCTCCAAGAAAGTGCGGGGACAGCGCGGCCCCGGCCTGACGCTGGGAACGCTGGCTCCCGGCAACTTCCTCGGCGAGATGGCGACGCTCTCCGGCGCCAAGCGGAGCGCCACCGCGACGGCCCTGACGACGGTGGAGACGGTCGAGATTTCCCGCGCGGAATTCGAGGCGCGGGTCCGGGCCGCCGATGCCCTGGCCGGAAAGATCGCGCTCGAGTTCGCGGTGCAGCTGGCGGCGCGCTCCTCCCGCATTCTTGCTTTATTGGCCCGCAACGGAGCGACGCTGACCCGGGCCCAATCGAAGCCTGTCGACGTGCGGCAGGTGCTTCACAAGGTCTACTCGTTTTGGGCCGTCTAATTCCCCTTCTGGCTTTGGCGGCGGCGCTGGGGTGCGCCTCTTTCGGCTTTCTTGGCTCGGTCCACGCGGCCGAGCCGCCGGATCAGCTCGTGGTGGCCGTCTCTTCCAGCCTTGAGGCGCCCCACGGAACCCTCCGCCGCTACGAGCGGGACAATCCCCAATCTCCCTGGCGCGAGATCGGCCAGCCGATCCCGATCCTCTTCGGCAAAAACGGGCTGGGGTGGGGCCGAGGACTCGACCTGAACGATCCGCAGCCGGGACCGCAGAAGCAACTCGGCGACGGACGGGCCCCGGCAGGCCGCTTCCTGATCGGGCCGATCCTCGGCGACGCGCCCCAGCTGCCCGACGGGGCCAAGTGGACCGATTACACCCAAAAGACCGACCGGGTGGCCTGGATCGACGATCCAGCGCTCCCCGTGCCCTACAACCACCTCTACGTGCTGCCCGCGGGAGCACCGCCGCCGCCGTGGTTCGAGGGGCAGCGGATGCGGCTGGGCGATCCGGCCCACGAATGGGAAGTCACCATCGAGCACAACTACGACGACCCGGTGCCGAACGCCGGAAACGCGATCTTCTTCCACGTCGAACGGGGCGTCGACCGCCCCTCCTTCGGCTGCACCGTGATGCCCCGCGAAGACCTGCGCGACCTGGTGACCTGGCTCGATCCCAAAGCCCATCCCCAGGTAGTCCAGCTCGCCGCGCCCGATTACCTGCGGTTATGGAAAGAATGGGACCTGCCGCCGCCGGCACTGGAACTCCCGACTCCAGCTCCCGCGAGCACGCCCGCCCCCACGTCGCCGAATTAAGGCCGCGGGCGGCCTACTCCGCCTCGCCGCCGAGGAGACCGCGTCTGCGAAAATCATCAATCTGCCCCGGCGCCGACTGCTGAACGAAATCGACCATAAATTTCAGCAGACAAACCTCCCAGGCATCATCAACCCCCAGGACAATCGCCGCGAGAAGGTCATCCTTGGCCGCAACGTTCTCCTTGATCTTATCGAGAACCGCCTCGACCGGCTCATGGACGTCATAAGTGCGGACCTCATTCTTGCGAAACTTGAACCCATTGCGAAGAAAGGCAAAGCGCCCCGGATTGGCGCTGAGGAATTCGGCATAGGCAGCCGCCTTTTCCCCGAACCCCTCGACCAACAGCCGAGCCATGGCATGCGGCGAGACGATCTGAGGCCGCTCCGCCTCGATCCGTCCCTCGCGGACCCGGGCGAGGTTGGCCGTATCCATGTCCTCGGTGACGAGGTAATAATGGAGCAGCGAAGTCCCGAAGGTCTCCAGGCGCCGCTGCGGCGGGACGATGACGCGGGTATTCTCGAGCGCGTAGTGAAAACTGTCTTCGGAGAGCATGGCAGCGGAGCTAAACGAACTTCCCGGGATTGAGAATGCGATGAGGATCGAGGGCATCCTTGATCTTCCGATGCAGGGCGCGAACTGCAGGGCTGGTCGCCGTCTTCCACCACGGCAGCTTCGCCAGGCCGATCCCGTGCTCGCCGGTAATGGCCCCGCCCCAGGCGACGATCTGCTCGAAGAGCTCGTCGAGCGCCTGGTCGGCCTTCTTCCGGATGCCGGGAATCTTCGGATCGATCATCAGGTTGACATGGATATTGCCGTCGCCCGCGTGGCCGAAGCAGGCGACCTGGATGCCGGTGCGGCGCTGGATCCCGGCGGCGAAATGGATCAGATCGACCAGATGGCTGCGGGGAACCACGATGTCCTCGTTGAGCTTGACCAAGCCGCTGTTCTTGAGCGAGGCGGAGTAGTTCCGCCGCATCTCCCAGAGCCGCTCGCAACCGGCCTCGTCCTTGGCCAGGAGGAGGTGATGGGCGCGGTGTTTCTTGAGCAGGCGGACCAACTCGGCCAATTCGGCTTGCGTCCCCTCCTTGCGCCCGTCGACCTCGACGAGGATCTGGGCCTCCCCGGGCGGGACCCGGTCGGCCCCGAGGAACTTGCGGGCCGAGGCCAGGGTGAAGCTGTCGGCCATCTCCAACGCGGAAGGAAGAAACCCGGCGGCAAAGATCGCCTGGACCGCCCCGGCGGCGGCGTGGGCGGAAGTGAAAGTGGCGCTCAATCCGGCCCGGGCCGGAGGATGGGGCAGCAGCCGGAGCGTGATCCGGGTGACGATGCCGAGCAACCCCTCGGCGCCGACGAAGAGGCCGACCAGATCAAAGCCGGTCTTGTTCTTCTGGGTCCGCCCCCCGATCCGGGCGACGGTGCCGTCGGCCAGAACGACCTCGAGCCCGAGGACATAATTCCGGGTGACGCCGTATTTGAGGCAGCGCGGGCCGCCCGCATTGGTGGCGACATTGCCACCCAGCGACGACTCGGCACGGCTGGCCGGATCGGGCGGATAAAACCACCCGACCTTCCGCGCCGCCGCCTGGAATTCGGCGGTGATCACCCCGGGTTCGACCACCGCGACCCCATCGGCGGTATTCAGCTCAAGAATCCGGTTGAGCTTCATCATCGAGACGACGATCCCGTTCTTCTGCGGGACACAGCCGCCGACATAGCCCCGCCCCGCGCCCCGGGCGGTAACCGGAATGCGCCGCCGCGAAGCAAACGCCATCAACTTGGAAACCTCGGCAGTGGACCGCGGAAAGACCACCGCCTCGGGCCGAACCGCGGCAAACCAGGCGTCGCCGCCATGGGCGTCGAGGACCTTCGGAACCGTGGAAACCCGGCCAGCGGGCAGAAGGCGTTTCAGAGCAGGAATCCAATCGCGAGACATCCCTATATATTGAAGCGTGTCGTGAAATTAACAAGGGCGCGCTTCGCGCTCCTACCCAACGGGAAGCTTTAGCCGTTGCCTTTAAACAACCGCCCTCCATGATCTCCAGATGTCCTTTCTCAAAGCATTCGGATTCGGCGGCAAAGAGCAGCCCTTGACGGTCGGCAGCCGCGTTCCCCAACTTTCCGCCCTCGACCAAGACGGCAACCGCGTCGAGCTGGCCGAGCTGCTCGGCACCGGCCTCACCTACCTTTATTTCTACCCGAAGGCGGGCACTCCCGGCTGCACCCTGCAGGCCTGTGATCTCCGCGACGGGTTCGCCCGGCTGACGGAAAACGGCATCCGGGTGGTCGGGGTGAGCCGCGACAAGCCCGTGAAACAGAAGAAATTCCACGACGCGAAGAAGCTCCCCTTCCTCCTCCTGGCCGACGAGGACGGGAAAGTGATCAAGGCCTTCGGCGTGCCGCTGATCTTCGGCGTGGCGCTGCGCCAGAGCTACCTGATCCGCGACGGCGTGGTCGTCTGGCGCGATCTCCACGCGCGGGTGAACGGGCAGATCGACGACCTGCTGCGGGCGCTGCCCCACCTGCCGAAAGCCTAAGTCATAAGAATCGAAGCTTAAAGCCAGGCCCGCCCGTGAGAGTGGAAATCCCCCAGCCCAACGCCCTGGCGCGGGTGGCCGTCTGGCTCCTGCTGCGCGGGCTGGCGGGGATCTACTTCATCGCCTTCAGCTCGCTGATCCCGCAGCTCGGCGGCCTGATCGGGGAGCACGGCATCCTCCCGGCCCAGGATTACCTCGACGCTCTCGGACGGGGAGTGGGGACCGGGGCCTTCTTCGCGGTCCCCTCGCTCTTCTGGCTCCATTTGAGCGACGGGCTGCTGCAGGGAACGGCCTGGGCGGGAACGATCCTGAGCGGGCTCCTCTTCTTCGACTTCGCCCCGGGGCTGCTGCTGCTGCTGCTCTGGGCGCTCTACCTCTCGGTGGTCTCGGTGGGGCAGGATTTCTTCGCCTTCCAGTGGGACGGGATGCTGCTGGAGACGGGGCTGCTGGCCATGCTGGCGGCGCCGTGGCGGCTGGGGTCCCGGTTCTTCACCCTGCCCGTCCCCCCGCTCTTCCCCGTCTTCCTGCTGCGCTGGCTCCTCTTCCGCTTCATGCTGCTCAACGGGGTGGTGAAGCTGACCAGCGGCGATCCCGCCTGGCACGACCTGACGGCGCTCACCTACCACTATTTCTCCCAGCCGCTCCCCTCGCCGCTCAGCTGGTTCTTCTTCCATCTCCCGCTCTGGTTCCACAAGGCGAGCACAGTGATCCTCTTCGTCATCGAGCTGGGGCTGCCGGTGCTGGCCCTGGGCAACTACCTGACCCGGCGGATCGCCTTCGTGGGGATCGTCGGCTTGCAGATGATGATCGTGCTGACCGGCAACCTCGCCTTCCTCAACTATCTCACCCTGGTGCTGGCGCTGATCCTCCTCGACGACGGCTGCTTCGTCTGGATAAATCGGCTGGAGGGGCCGCTCACCCGCCCCTTCCGGGTGAAGCGCCCGGCGCGCGCCCAGGTGGCGCTGACGCTCGGCCTGGGCGGCTTCCTCTTTTTCTGGAGTCTGGTGGCCACGATCGAGGGGATCTGGCCGGAAAACCCGCTGCCCGAATGGCTGGGAGCGGCGCAGGCCTACGTCGATCCCTGGCGGAGCGTGAACGGCTACGGCCTCTTCCGGGTGATGACGAAGGAGCGCAACGAGATCGTGATCGAAGGGAGCGATGACGGGAACCAATGGCTCGAATATGATTTCCCCTACAAGCCGGGCGACCTGAAGCGGATCCCCGCCTTCGTGGCGCCCTATCAGCCCCGGCTCGATTGGCAGATGTGGTTCGCGGCGCTGAGCTCGGGCGACAAGACGCCGTGGTTCCAGAACCTGCTGGTCCGCCTCCTCCAGGGCTCGCCCGAGGTGCTCCGGCTCTTTTCCCACAACCCCTTTCCCGATCACCCGCCCCATTACGTCCGGGCGATGTTTTACAGCTACCGCTTCACCACCGGCGCGGAGCGGACCGCCACCGGCGATTGGTGGGAACGGGAACCCGCCGGATGGTATTATCCCGCCATCACCTTGAACGCTTCGGAGGCTCCGGCCCCCAATCCTCTTCCCTGACGACCCTCATGCAAAAGCTTGCGCTCCACCCCGGGATCGACTTCCATCGACCGATGCGACTTCCGGTTTTCGTCCTTCTCACCCTCTCCCTGGCCTGGGGAGTGGAAGCCCGCGCCCAGGACGCGGCAGCCCCCGCTCCGGCGGCGGCGACACCAACCCCTGCCGCCTCCGCCGATCCCTTCGCCGATCCGATGATCCGCGATATCCAGGATCGCCATCAGCAGGGGGTGGAGGGCGACAAGAAAGCGGTCGCAGCCCTGGTCCCTGACCTGGAAAAGCTGACCCAGCAATATCCCGACAACCATCTCCTCCAGGCCTATCTCGGCAGCGCCTATACCCTGGCCAGCCGCGACGCCTTCCCCGGGCCGAACAAGCTGAAGTATCTCAAGCAGGGCCTCCAGACGATGGACGCGGCGGTCGAGGCGGCTCCGAAGGATGTGGCCGTCCGCTTCATCCGGGCGGTGAACAATTACAGCATGCCGTTCTTCGTCAACCGGAAGGACTCGGCGCGGAACGATTTCGAGATCCTGATGAAGGAGATCGAAGACCCGGCGACGGCGGCCTCGCTCAACGCCGAGACCAAGCAGGCGATCTACTATTACGCCGGCCTCTCCTACCGCCAGCTCCACCAGATCGATGAGGCCCACGCCGCGTTTCAGGCGGGACTAGCGCTCGGAGCCGATACCCCGCTGGGGAAGAAGATCGCGCTCGAACTCGCCAAGAAGTAGGCAAGCGGGCAAATCGGCGTCATGGCGAGGCAATCCTCCACAGCCGCCCCGGGCCGCGTCCTTCTTTCCGCAACGGCGATCCGGCGGCGGGTGGCCGCATTGGGCCGGGAGATCTCGGCCCGTTATCCGGCGGATCGCCATCCCCTCACGGTCCTCGGCCTGATGAACGGGAGCGTCTTTTTCCTGGTCGATCTGGCGCGGCATCTCCCGGTGGAGACCCATGTCGAGTGCTGGCGGGTGCAAAGCTATCAGGGCACGGCCTCGACCGGGACGCTACAGGGCTTGGAACATTGCCAGGGCGATTTCCAGGGACGAACCGTGGTGATCGTCGACGACATCCTCGACACCGGCCTGACGCTCGACGCAGTGCGGCGGCGGGTGCTGGAGTTGGGAGCGGCCCGGGCCGAGATCTGCGTCCTGCTGCGGAAAAAACGGCGACGCACCGTGAAGGTGGCGCCGCGCTGGATCGGCTTCGACATCGCCGACGAATTCGTGATCGGCTACGGCCTCGACCACGACGGGAAATACCGGGGCCTTAAGTCGATCCGCTCGATTCAGGTTCTTCCGTCGGCTCCAGAAGTTCCGGCTGCAGTTCGCTCTTAGCCTTGGGCGTCATCTTATCCCGCAAGGGACGCCAGAGCACCGCCGCCGCCGCCAGCCAGACGAACCAATCCCCATAACGGGAGTAGGGCGTCTCCTCGGCGGGGTACCACTGGAGATCGCCGCTCAAGATTCCCGAGACGTCGACGTTGCGGTTCCCCACCGCCAATTCGGAAGTGATCCGCCCCGTGGCATCGACGACCGCGCTGATCCCGGTATTGCTGCAGCAGAGAAGGGGCCGGTCGAGCTCGACGGTACGGAAGACGGCGTTGGCCAGATGCTGGGCGGTGCCGGGAGAGCGGTGGAACCAGCCGTCGTTGGTCAGATTGACCAGGAGATCGGGAAGCGGCCCGGGCGCCGTCTCGGGATCGCGAAGCCCCTCATGGATGCCCAGCCGCGCATATCGAGCCAGCGTATCCTCGAAACAGATCAGGGGGAGCAGGCGGACGCCGTTCGTCAGGGTCATGATCCGGGGATGGTCGCCGTGGGAAAAATCGATCTGGAACGGGACGAGGCGTCGCAGGAAAGGAAGCTGCCGGGCAAACGGGACATATTCGCCGAAGGGGACGAGGTGATTCTTGTCGTAGATATGGAGGCCGCCGTCATACGGATCGAAAAGGAGAGCCGAGTTGAAGACCTGCCCCTCGACGATGTGAAGCGATCCGGCCAGGAGGGAAAAATTGGCGTTGGCCATCAGCTGGAAGAGCGCCTCGTGGGAGGGACGGTCGAGGACCAGATCGATGCCGACGGGCGACTCGGGCCAGATGATCAGATCGGGCTGAAGGAGCGCGGCCTGGGCGGTGAGGTCGAGGTGGCGACGGAGCGATTCCTCGGGCGGGAACGAATCGGTCAACTCCTGGGGAATGTCGGGCTGGACCAAGGCATAGCGGAGATGGCGGGGAGCGCCGGAGGGAACGCGCCAAAGATGATGCCAGCCGGTGACCAGAAGGAGGGCAAGGGCCACCATGACCAACGAGAAATCAACATGAGCACGAAGCTTCTGGCGACCCCGCGCCTCATGATAAAGACGGACGAGGGTGAGCGCACCGACGACGTTGGTCAGCGCCACGATCCAGGAGAGACCGAGAACGCCGCCGAACCGGGCCGCCTGGAGAAAGGGAAGATTCGCATAAAGGGCCACGCCCAAGCCATTCCAGCCAAAGCCGCTGAAGAGCCAGCCCCGCAGCCATTCGAGCACGATCCAGAGCGAGGCCAATTCAATGCCGGTCCGCAAGATACCGTAGGAAGTATAGGGCGCCTGCCGGGGCCAGCGGCGCGCGGCGTAGAGGAGCCAGATCGCCGGATAGAAGGCGAGGTAGAGACAAAGGAGGACAGTGCCGAGGACGGTAACCTCGCCGATCCACCAGAAAAGGCCGCCGAAACAGATGATCCCCAGCAGGAGGCCCGGCACCCAGGCACGCCACGCCAGGAGAGGGCGGGTGCCCGAGGCCGGATCGAGATGAAGCCCGAGGAGGGCGGGAATGAGAGCGATCCAGATCAGCCACGATTGGCCGAAAGGAGGATAGGCCAGCACCAGCAAAACGCCGCTAAGCGCGGCAAAGAGAATCGAGAGCAAAGGAGGCACTGGCAAGAGGATGGACGATCGGGCAGGATGAGACAATGGTGACGCGTCAGAAAGTTTTGATCCTCGGCTGCGGCTATCTGGGCCTCCGGTTGGCGGCGGAGCTGCGCCGGGAGGGGGACGCGGTCACGGGGTGGGTCCGCTCGGCGGAGAGCGCCGAGGCGTTGGTGAAGGAGGGAATCACTCCGTGGACCGGCGATCTCGCCGAGGCCTCAGCCTGGACGGAGCTGCCGAGAGACTTCGATGCCGTCGTCCATTGCGCCTCCTCGGGCCGGGGCGGGGTGGAGGCTTACCGCTCGGTTTACCGGGAGGGCGTCCGGCAGGCGGTGCGCCATCTCCCCGGAACGCGGCTCCTCTTTGTCTCCTCGACCTCAGTCTACGGACAGGAAGACGGCTCTGTGGTGACCGAGGAATCGCTGGCGGCGCCGACGACGGAGACGGGCAAGGTGCTGCGGGAGGCGGAGGAGCTGGCCTTGGCCGAGGGGGGGCCGGATTCGGCAGTCTTCCGGCTGGCAGGAATTTATGGACCGGAACGGGGAGTCCTGCTGCGCAAGTTCCTGGCCGGAGAGGCGGTGATCGAGGGCGATGGCAAGCGGTGGATCAATCAGATCCATCGCGATGATGCCGCCGGAGCCCTCCGCCGAGCGCTGGAGCCGGGGACACCGTTGCCGGGCGGAATCTACAACGTGGCCGATGACGAAGCAGTCACCTACCTGACTTATTACAGCTGGCTGGCAGCTCAGACCGGCAAGGCAATGCCCCCCTTCGGGCCGGTCAACCGGGAGCGGAAGCGGGGCTGGACCCACAAGCGGGTCGCAAATGCGAAGCTGCGGGCGACCGGCTGGGTGCCGAGGTTTCCGACCTTTCGGGAGGGCTTATCCCCCGAACTACGACCGTAGTCAATTGGCCGGATCAGGGCCGAATCGCCATCAAGAGCGAGCCGGAACGATGTAGCCGAAACTGCAGCAAGCGGCAGAGAAAGACGAACATGGTCATACTTCGCCTGACGCGGGACAGCGAAGGCGGGTTACAGGAAAAGAGTTCCCTTCGGAGGAAGGCCACTTAAACTCACGGCTTTTATGGCTGAAGCATCACTCATCGACGGCAAACGGATCGCGGAGGAAATTCACGGGGAGACCAAGCAGCGGGTCGCGAAGCTGAAGGAGCGCGGCGTGGTGCCCGGAATCACCTTCGTCCGGGTCGGCGAGGATCCGGCCTCGCAGGCCTACGTGCGGATGAAGGGCAAGAAGGCCGAGGAACTGGGAATCAAGTCCGATACCCTGGTCCTCCCCTCCACCACCCCGGAGGCCGAGCTGCTGGCGCTGCTGGAAAAGCTCAACGCCGATCCCACCGTCCACGGCATCCTGGTGCAGGCTCCCCTCCCCCATCCGATCTCGGAGACCCGGGTCTTCAGCACCGTCGATCCGCGCAAGGATGTCGACGGGTTCCATCCCGTCAACGTCGGCAAGCTGCTGCTGGGCGACACCACCGGCTTCCGCCCCTGCACGCCCGCCGGAGTCCATGAGCTCCTGATCCGCAGCGGCGTCGAAATCAAGGGCGCCGAGGTGGTGGTGCTGGGCCGCGGCAACATCGTCGGCAAGCCGATGGCCGCGATCCTCCTGCAAAAGGCCCCCCACGCCGACGCCACCGTGACGCTGGTCCATTCCCGCTCCCGCAATATCGCCGAGACCGTCCGCCGCGCCGACATCGTGATCGCGGCGATGGGCCAAACCGAATTCGTGAAGCCCGAAATGATCAAGCCGGGCGCCGTAGTGATCGACGTGGGCGTAAACCGGGTCGACGATCCCGCCGACAAGCGCGGCTACCGCCTGGTCGGCGACGTCGCCTTCGAAGCCGTCCGCCAAGTCGCCGGAAAGATCACCCCGAACCCCGGCGGAGTGGGCCCGATGACGATCGCCATGCTGATGAGCAATACGGTGCGGGCAGCGGAAGAGCTGACGGCCTGATGGGAATCCGAAGGCCGATGTCCCGGCTTTTGCCCTCACCTGGGAGGATTGCGAAAACTTCCTGGCGCAGCTCGGCTACAAAGCACACGTCGAGGTGTCGGCAGCCTGATCTTCCAAAAATAGCCTCTAGAGATTCTTCTCCATCAGCGCGGCAACCGCCAGATCGTCCGGCAAGCCGCGGCCCCGCAGGTGCGCGATCACGCTCGCCTGGTCTGCCGGCGACTTGTTCTGGTTCAGCTTGAATTTCGCCTCGATGGCCTCGATTTCGATCCGGAAACAGACGATCGCCTCGAAGAGCTTCATCATCTTTTCGTCACTCTCATCGAGCTGCCAAGGCTGGTCCGCTCCCGCCTCATAGGAAGTGACGAGATGACGGATGATCTCCTTCTGCCCCGCCAGGGAATCGACGATCGAAATTTTTCCGACAATGGAAACCGCCGTATAGTTCCAGGTGGGGACGTTGAAGGTGCTCTGATAAAAGCGCGGAGAAATATAGCAATGGGGACCGTGGAAAACCGCCCGGACACCCGGAAAGGCTTCCCATGATTTCCATTGCCCATTCGCCCGGGCGATGTGGCCATACAGATACCGGCTGTCCTCCGAGAGGAACATCGGCGTATGGGTATCGTCGATGCCCCCGCCGTTCAGCGAGAGCAATAGCCCGAAGCTGTTCCGTTGGACGAAGGCGCGAATAACCTCGGCTTCAGCAACAGTGAAAGCCGAAGGAGAATACATCGTCTTGAATCAATCCCCGTACCCGTGCGGATGCGCCAGATGCCACTTCCAAGCGCTCTCCACAATAGGCAATAACCGCTGAAACTTCGGCTTCCAACCCAGTTCCTTATGCGCCTTATGCGAGGCCGCGACCAACCGGGCGGGATCGCCGGGGCGGGCCGCCTTGATGACGGCGGGGATCGGATGGCCGGTGACCTTGCGGGCCACATCGATCACCTGCTGGACCGAGTAGCCCTCGCCGGTGCCGAGGTTGTAGTAGGAGCTGGTTTCCCGGTTCAGCGCCAGGATGTGGGCGGCGGCGAGATCGATGATGTGGATATAGTCCCGGATGCAGGTACCGTCCGGAGTGGCGTTCTTGTCGCCGTAGATATCGACCTGCTCGCGCTGCCCGAGGGCGACCTTGAGGACATTGGGGATGAGATGGGTCTCGATCCGGTGATCCTCGCCGAACTTGCCCGAGGCGGAAGCCCCGGCGGCGTTGAAATAGCGGAGATTGACGTGGACCAGACCGTGGATCTGGTCGTACCACTTGAGCACCTGCTCGAACATCAGCTTCGATTGGCCGTAGGGATTGATCGGCTTCTGCGGAGTCCGCTCGTCGATCGGCACCTTCTCGGGAATGCCGTAGGTGGCGCAGGTGGAGGAAAAGACCAGCTTCTTGCACCCCGCCGCCACCATGGCGTCGATCAGGTTGATGCCGTTGGCGAGATTGTTGATGAAATACTTCGAGGGATCGGTCATCGATTCGCCGACCAGGGCGAAGGCGGCGAAGTGCATCACCGCGTCGGGCTTCACCTTGGCGAGGGTCTTGAAGATCAGATCGCGGTCGCCCAGATCGCCCTGGACGAAAGTGGCCCGGGGATCGATCGCGGAACGGTGCCCCTCGACGAGGCTGTCGAAGACAGTGACCTTGAAGCCCGCTTCAAGAAGCTCTTCCACGCAAATGCTGCCGATGTAACCGGCACCGCCGGTGACGAGAATGTTCTTCATAAGGGAGGGACAACAATAAACGGAATCTTGGCGTTGCCAAAGAAAAAGGAATGCCTACGCGTTAAGGCCTTTCCTGTTTAAGTAAGCTCAAGATACCGCTCCCATCGAGGTTACGGATCGACTCTGGGGGGAATCTAAAGGGGGAACCCCTTTACATCGTACAAGGGTACCCCATGCATCCCGGCCCGCCCCATGCCCAGCTCGTTCGATCTGCCGAGTACACGCGCCACCTGAATGCCTGCGCGATAGCGCACGCAGTTCTCAGGGGAAACTAATTCGCATGGCCGGGAGGCAAACCAACGAGCCCGCTCTCCCGCGCTCCTCGCGTCCGCGTGGTATCAACTCCTCGGACTCGGCGACATTCCCCTCCCCAGCGGGGCCAGAATGCTGCGCGATAGCGCACGTAATTTCCAGGGCCACTAACTCGCATGGCCGGGAGGCAACGTCCAAGCATCGCCCCCCGGTGCACACCAGACTATTGGCCTACTCCTTCAAATTCATCGCCATCAAAAACTCAATATTGTTCTTGGTCTTCTTCAACCGTTCCTGCAACACCTCCATGCTTTCCACCGCCGGCACCGAGCTGAGGGCGCGGCGGAGCATGTGGATGCGGGGGAGTTCGTCCGGGTGGTAGAGGAGTTCTTCCTTGCGGGTGCCCGACTTGGGGATGTTGATCGCCGGGTAGACCCGCTTGTCGACCAGCGCGCGGTCGAGGTGGACCTCCATGTTGCCGGTCCCCTTGAACTCCTCGAAGATGACCTCGTCCATCTTGGAGCCGGTATCGACCAGCGCGGTGGCCAGAATCGTGATGCTGCCGCCTTCCTCCAGGTTGCGGGCCGCCGCGAAGAAGCGGCGGGGCTTGTGGAGCGCATTGGCATCGACGCCGCCGGAGAGGATCTTGCCGCTGTGCGGCTGCATCGTGTTGTAGGCGCGCGCCAGACGGGTGATCGAATCGAGCAGGATGATGACGTCGACCTTCTTCTCGGCCAGCCGCTTGGCCCGCTCGATCGCCATCTCGGCAACCTGGACGTGGCGGTCGGGCGTCTCGTCGAAGGTCGAGGCGATGACCTCGCCCTTCACGGAGCGCTCCATGTCGGTGACTTCCTCCGGCCGCTCGTCGATGAGGAGGATCATCAGGTAGGCGTCGGGGTGGTTGGCGCTAATCGCATTGGCCACCTTCTGCATGAGGACGGTCTTGCCGGTGCGGGGCGGGGCGACGATCAAGCCGCGCTGGCCGAAGCCGATCGGAGTGATCAGATCGACGGCCCGCATCGAGACATCGGCCCCCTTCCCTTCCAGGAAGATCCGGCGGGTCGGGAAGAGCGGGGTCAGGTTCTCGAAGAGGATCCGGCCCCGGGCCTTCTCGGGATCGTCCTTCTCCACCTGGTCGACGCGGAGCAGGGAGAAGTAGCGCTCCTTCTCCTTCGGCGCGCGGATCGGGCCGGAGATGAGGTTGCCCCGCTTCAGGCCGTAGCGGCGGATGAGGGTCGGCGAGACATAGACGTCCTCGGGACAGGGGAAGTAATTGTAGCAGGCGGAACGGAGGAAGCCGTAGCCGTCCGGAAGGATCTCCATGACGCCCTCGCCGGAGATCGCCCCGTTGCGGTAGGCGTTGCGGCGCAGGATCTCGAAGATCAGCTCGTGCTTGCGCATCAGGCCGGGGTTCTCGATCTGGTATTCGGCGGCCTTGGCCTGGAGGTCGTTGAAACTGAGGTTCTGGAGATCGCTCAGGCTGACGGAAGGTCCCGGAGGAAGCGGCTCGCCCTGGCCCTGGCTGGCGCCTTGCGGCTGGGCCGCTTGGGGCTGAAAGGGGCCGTGCTGTCCGGGCTGGCCAGGATATTCAGGGCGGGGCTGGCTCTGGCCGGGATTCGAATCCTGATAACCCTGGCCGCCGGTGCCCTGCGGGTAGCGGTCGCCGCGATCGCCACGATCATCATGGCGGGAGCCTTGGCCCTGGCCGTTGCCGGGCCGGTAATCGGCGGGAGGGAGGGAAGAGGGGCGGGTGGGATCGGGAGGAAGGGTCGATTCATCGACGTCCTGGGGGAGGCCGTCGAGCTGGGGGTTGCCGTGACCTTGGCCTTGGCCGGGACCGTACTTATTGGGCCGGCGGGACCGGCGGCGCATCATTCTCATATATATTTAATTAAACTGATTTGGGACTCTGACTTGGGACTGATTCAGGCCTGCTTAGACCTACCAACAGACCTACTAACTTAGACCTGCTAGACCTACTGCTTCGGGAGCCAGTCGATCTGTCGAGCGAGCGACTCCACGGTTCCTTCGTTCCAAAACAGCTGGCTGCTCCGCTTGATTTTTTCCTCAAGCGGCCATTGGCTTTCCAGACGTTGGCGCGCCCTTTGGGGATCGAGGCCCCGGCTGGCAAGACGCGCTTTTTGCAACACGTCACTGCAACCGACGCACATCACGGCGTTTCCGTCAGAAAACTCTTTCTCCAGCCCTGTTTCGAAAAGAAGTGGAATGACGATGACCAGCGGCGCCGAAGCATGCATTGCTTGCGTCGCTCCTGCGGCCTTTCTTTCTAAAAAACTGGCCCGATCCTTTTGCCAAGCCTTGCGGATGGCGGGATGGGTTAAGGAATTTAGCTGTTCCCGCAGACGGGGGTCCTGAAAGACCATGTCTCCCAAGAGACCCCGGTTAATCGTCTGGTCGGCATTTAAGAGCTTGGCGCCGAAGGAGTCAATGATTTTTCGCCAGTTCTCGCCACCGGGTTCCATCAGACGATGGGCGAGCGCGTCGCTATCGATCACTTCCCAGCCCCGCTGGCGGAGGAGTTCGGCGAGGGTCGATTTGCCGCAGGCGATGCCGCCGGTGAGGCCGTACACGGAATGCATGGAGTGGATGAAAAGGAAGAAAGCGGGAGGTGGAATGGCGGGGAGAACCTGAACCGGTGGAAGCCGCGCCTTCTTTTATTCGCATAAATCGGCGAATCGTCAAAATCTTCCGCAGCGATTTATCGATTGCCTAGTCACGGGGACTCCGACGACAATGTCGTCCATTGTATGACTTTGGACGAGGCCTATGCCCATTGCACCGAGTTGGCCCACACCCATTATGAAAACTTCCCGGTGGGCCGCCTGGTCCCCGCCGGGCTGGCGAAACATGTCCACGCAGTCTACGCCTTCGCCCGCCATACGGACGACCTCGCCGACGAGGGCTACGCCTCCGCCCATGACTTCGGCGAGCGCGGCCTGGCCACCTTCCAGCCGACCCCGGAAGAGCGGCTGGCGGCCCTAAAGAAATGGGAGGCTGACCTGCTCAATCCTCCCGCCGACGGCGATTCCCCCATCCTGATCGCGGTCCGGAACACGATCCGCGAAATCGATCTCCCGCTCGCGCTCTTCACCGATCTCCTCAGCGCCTTCCAGCAGGACGTGGTCAAGGCCCGCTATGCCAACTACGCGGAAGTGCTCGATTATTGCCGCCGCAGCGCCAACCCGATCGGGCGGCTGGTCCTCCTCCTCCACGGCCACCGTGAAACTGAAAAGCTCCTCGCCTCCGACGCGATCTGCACCGCCCTCCAGCTCGCCAATTTCTGGCAGGATGTCTCCGTCGACCTGCTGAAGGACCGGATCTACCTGCCGCAGGACGAGCTGGCCGCGCACGGGGTGACGATCGACGACTTGAAAGAAGGACGGGCGACCACCGGCTTCCGCCACCTCATTGAAATGCAGGTGGAGCGGACCCGGCAGCTCTTCGCCCAGGGCGAGCCCCTGAGCCGGGAACTGCCCTGGCCGCTGAGCTGGGAGATCCGCCTCACCTGGCTGGGCGGAAGCCGCATCCTCGACAAGATCGTCGACCTGAACTACGACACCCTCCACGAGCGGCCCAAGCTCTCGAAACTCGACCTGCCCCTCCTGCTCGGGCAGACCGTGCTGAGCGCCTGATCCTCCTCTTTTGATTTTCCCATGAGCGCGACTTCCCTTTCCGAAGCCCCCGTCCTCCCTCCCAGCGCCCTGATCACCGCCCGGAGCGGATCGAACCTGGCCTTGGCCTTCGGCTGCCTCCCCCCGGAGCGGCGGCGGGCGATGGGGATCTTCTACGCCTTCTGCCGGGTGGTCGACGACGCCTCCGATTCGTCCGCGCCGCTGGAGCAGAAGCGGGCCGAGCTCGACTTCTGGCGCGAGGAAATCCGCCGCGCCTACGTCAGCCAGCCGCTCTCGCCACTGGGCAAGGAGATGGCGGAGATCATCCGCACCTACCTGATCCCGCCGACGCCGCTGGAGGAAATCCTCAACGGCGTCGAGATGGATCTCACCACCTCGCGCTATCCCGATTTCAAGTCCCTCGAGCAATATTGCTACCGGGTGGCGAGCGCGGTCGGCCTGGTCAGCATCGAGATCTTCTCCTACCGCCAGCCGCAGACCCGCGAATACGCGGTGGCGCTGGGGATGGCCTTCCAGCTCACCAACATCCTCCGCGACGTGAAGAAGGACGCCGCCATCGACCGGATCTATCTGCCGCAGGACGAAATGGCTGAGTTCGGCGTCACCGATGCCGATATCCTCAATGGGCGCTGGTCGCCGAAGATGCGGAAGTTCCTCAAATTCCAAAACTTCCGCGCCCGCCACTACTACGCGAAATCACTCCGGCTGATCGATCCCCGCGACCGCCCCACCCTGACGGCGGCCGAGATCATGCGGGAAGTCTACGAGACCCTGCTCAAGAAAATCGCCCGCAACGACTACAACGTTTTCAAAAAGGACATCCGCATTTCCAAACCGGGCAAGGTGCTTTGCATCAACCGCGCCAACCAGCGCGAAAAGAAAGCCGCTCCCCTCCCCCCGCCGCCCAAGCGCGTCCTCGTGATCGGCGGCGGCTTCGCCGGAGTGACCGCGGCGCTCGACCTGATCGAGCGCGGCCACGCCGTGACCCTGCTGGAGGCGAAGAGCTTCCTCGGCGGACGGGCCCACAGCTTCAAGGAGGCGAAGTCGGGCGAGGTGATCGACAACGGCCAGCACGTCCTGATGGGCTGCTACACGGAAACCCTCCGGCTGCTGGAAGACCTCGACGCCCGGGGCAAGCTGCAGGTCCAGGACGCGCTCGAGGTCCCCTTCGTCAGCCCGCGCGGCACCTCCACCCTGCGGGCCGCCGATCTCCCCGCGCCCTTCCATCTTTTATGGGCCTTGGGCCGCTACGCCGAACTCGGCTGGGGCGACCGCCTCGCCGCCGTGCAACTGGCGGTCCGGCTCCGGCTCGGTCAAAAGCCGAAGGCCGACGAGACCGCCGCCACCTGGCTCCAGCGCTGGGGCCAGCCGCACCAACTGACCAAGGCGCTCTGGGAACCGCTCTGCCTCGCCGCCCTCAACCAATCGCTCCACGGCTCTTCCGCCTCGCTCCTGGCCACCGTGCTGGAGCGGGCCCTGCTCGCCTCGCCCGAGGGCTCGAAACTGATCGTCAGCCGGGTCGGCTTGAGCGAGCTGCTTTCGCCCGAGACCGAGCTCCTGCACCGCTGGTGCGGCGGCGCGGTGGTCCACGGCGCCCATGTGCAGCGGCTCCTCTTCAACCCGGAAGGAACCCGCTGCCTGGGCGCGGAAACCCTCGACGGGCGGAGCTTCGAGGCCGACCAAGTGGTCTGCGCCGTCCCGTGGAACGTGGCGCGGGGCCTCCTTCCCGCCGGATCGCCGACCGCCGAAAAGGCGGCGAAGATCGCCGATTCCCCCATCGTCAGCGTCCATTTCTGGTTCGACCGCCCCATCGCCGAACTGCCGATCACCGGCTTCCTCGATTCCCCGCTCCACTGGCTCTTCGACCGCAACCGGATCAGCGGAACCCCCTCCCCCAACGGCCATCCCTACGTCGCCGTGATCAGCGGCGCCCAGGAGCTCAACGAGAAGACCCCCGCCGAATTGGAAGCGCTGGTGCTGGCCGAACTCCACCGCTTTCTCCCCGCCAGCCGCGAGGCGGTCATCAAGCACCGCTTCGTCTACAAGGCCAAAGGCGCCACCTTCGCCGCCACCCCCCAGGCCGAAGCCTCCCGCCCCGAAGCCGGCGGCCCCACCGAATGGACCAACCTCCGCCTCGCCGGCGATTGGACCGACACCGGCCTCCCCGGCACCATCGAAGGCGCCGTCTGGAGCGGACGGCGAGCGGCGGAAGCAGTCGATCGGGCGAGCTAGAATTTTTTTGTCACGCTTGATGGGGCTGCGCCCCTTGCCCCTGCCAAGACGCTGAGGCGCGGGAGAGCGGCTCCTGGGTTTCAGGTGGTTATGTCATCAGCAGATCTAGGGCGTTGATTGCGGGCGGGCCGGGATGCAAGGGGGACTTGGTGAGGCCGCTTCAAAGGGGGCTGTCGCCCCCCTTGACCCCCGAGTCCGCCTCCGGCGGACGAGCAATAGACCCGCGCACGCTTCGCGGGAAAAATCCCCCTGGGACAATTTAAAGAAGAACCACCCTACGGCGTCGCCGCAGCCGGCTTCGTCGCCGACATCGTATCCTGGCTCAGCACCACATGGCTCCGTCCCTCGACCTCCATCCGGTTGCTCCCGCGATAAAGCGTGATCTTGGTCCCAGTAATCGTGTCCTTGTCCTGCACCATCTCGGGAGAGCCGGTAAGGACGAGAGTATCGTCGGCAACCACGTATTCCGCCTGCATCGCCTTGGCCTGCCGTCCATCGGTATCGATCTGGACGTCGCCGCGCGCCAGCAGCCGCTCGACCTTGTTCCCGCCGCCCTGGGCGAAGAAGACCGTCATCTCGTGCGCGGTCATCCGAAAATCCTTCGAGGTGACGATGACGTTGTCGGTGAAGACCCCCTGATGCTGCCCCAGGTCGAGGCGGAAGGTGTCCGAGGTGACTACCGTCGAGGTGTCGGCGGGGACGGCGGTTTCCTGGGCGAAGGCGGCTACCGGGATAAGGAGGAACAGGAACAGAAGGAGGCTCTTCATAGGATTCTCGGTGGGGATTAAGGAAAGCAGGGCGAGCGATCAGGAGGAAGGAGTCCCTCCGATGGTGAATTTCGGAAGGACGACCTTCACGTTGTTGTGGAGAACGGCGATCTGGGTCTTGAAGTCCCACTCGATGGCGTCGGCGGTGATCCGGGACTCGGGACGGACCACCAGGACCCCGTCGCTGCTGCTCAGGCGGCGCTCCAACGTCCAATAGTCGCAGCGGGGCGAGGTCACCGTGGTGGTGACGGTCTGGCCGCCCGAATCGTAGAGCTCGACCTTGAGATTGATGATCTGGGTCCGGTTGTAGCTGACGATGGTCGCCTGGTCGCCGGTGATATTGGCTTGGAGATCGCCCTGCGCATCGCGCTGCGGCATGACGAAATTCTTGACCACCGAGCCGAGCGGCATCCCGTTCATCTGCGCGGAAAGCCGGGAGACGCCAGCCAAGCCAAACCCCAGCCCGCCCGCCAGCAGGAGCAGCCAGAACCGGAATCCCAAAAACTTAGGCACGGGCAGCCTCATCGATGCGGATCAGTTGGCGGAGGAGCGATTCCATCCCGGCGAGCGGGATCATGTTGGGACCGTCGGAAGGAGAGGTGGCCGGATCGGGATGGGTCTCGATGAAGAGACCGTCGATCCCGACCGCGACGGCGGCGCGGGCCAGGACCGGCGCGAGGTGGCCGTCCCCGCCCGTGGCATGGCCGAGCCCGCCGGGCCGCTGGACCGAGTGGGTCGCATCGAAGATCACCCGATGCCCCGCCGCCCGCATGGTGGCGAGGCCGCGCATGTCGACCACCAGGTTGTTGTAGCCGAAGGTGGTGCCCCGCTCGGTGAAATAATATTCCCGGGCCCCGGAGGAGAGGAGCTTCTGGGCGACGTTGTTCATGTCGTCGGGAGCGAGGAACTGGCCCTTCTTGACGTTGACGCACCGGCCGCTGCGGGCGGCGGCGACCAACAGGTCGGTCTGGCGGCAGAGGAAGGCGGGGATCTGCAGGATATCGACGGCCTGGGCGGCGGCGGCGATCTGGCTCTCGTCGTGAATATCGGTGGTGACGGGGACTCCGAAGGTCGCCTTCACCTTGGCGAGGATGCGGAGCCCTTCATCGATGCCGAGGCCGCGCTGGGCGGTGGCGGAGGAGCGGTTCGCCTTGTCGAAGGAGGCCTTGAAGACGAACTGAAGGCCGAGCTTCGCGGTGATCTCCCGCAACGCCCCGGCGATCTCCAGCGTCAGCCCCTCGTTCTCGATCACGCAGGGCCCCGCGATCAGCAGGAGCGGGCCGCTCCGCGCGGGAGCAAGGGACGCAAGGGAATGGGGAGCGCTGGCGGTCATCTCTGTCTGCGATCTAGGCGTTGTTCCGGGAGTGGATCCCGAGGGCGGCGCGGACGAAGCCGCTGAAGAGCGGATGGGGCGCGTTCGGCTTGGAGAGGAACTCCGGGTGATATTGGCAGGCGACGAACCAGGGGTGGTCGGCCAGTTCGATCACCTCGACCAGCTTGCCGTCGGGCGAAGTCCCGGCGATCACCAAGCCCTTTTCCTCCAGCGCGGAGCGGTAGCTGTTGTTCACCTCGTAGCGATGGCGATGCCGCTCGTGGATGGTCTCGACGGCGTAGGCCTCGCGGACCTTGGTCCCCTCGCGGAGCACGCAGGGGGAGCTGCCCAGCCGCATGGTACCGCCCTTGTCGACCACCTCGCGCTGCTCGTTCATCAGGGCGATGACCGGATGGGGCGACTTCTCGTTGAACTCGGTGCTGTGCGCCCCATCCAGGCCGAGGACATTGCGCGAAAACTCGATCACCCCGATCTGCAGGCCGAGGCAGAGGCCGAGGTAGGGAATCTTCTTCTCGCGGGCGAAACGGGCCGCCGCGATCTTCCCCTCGATGCCGCGGATGCCGAAGCCGCCGGGGACGAGGATGCCGTCGATCCCCTCGAGGAACTTGGCCGCCCCCTCGGACTCGATGTCCTCGGAATCGACCCGGGTGATCTCGATGCCAGTGTCGGCGTGGCCGCCCGCGTGGACCAGCGACTCGTAGATGCTCTTGTAGGCGTCCTGGTGCTCGATGTACTTGCCGACCACGGCCAGGTTGATCTTGTGCTTCGGCGCGATCAGGTGGCCGATGAACGCCTGCCAATCGGACATATTGGCGGGCGGGAGATCGAGGCGGAGATGCTTCAGGACCAGCTCGTCGAGCCGCTCGCGCTCCAACATCAACGGCACCTCGTAGATGCTATGGGTGACGTCCATCTCCTCGATCACGGCGTCGAGCGGGACGTTGCAGAACATCGAGAGCTTGTAGCGGGTGTCGCGGTCGAGCGCGTATTCGGTGCGGCAGATCAGGATGTGGGGCTGGATGCCGATCTCGCGCAGCTTGGCGACGCTCTGCTGGGTCGGCTTGCTCTTCAGCTCGCCCGCCGCCTTGATGTAAGGAATCAGGGTGACGTGCATGAAGAGGGCGTTCTCCGGGCCGACTTCGAGCGCGAACTGCCGGATCGCCTCCAAAAAGGGCAGCCCCTCGATGTCGCCGGTGGTGCCGCCGATCTCGGTCAGGACAATGTCGACATTGCCCTGGTCCCCCACCTCGCGGATCCGCTTCTTGATCTCGTCGGTGACGTGGGGGATGACCTGGACGGTCTTGCCGAGGTAGTCGCCGCGCCGTTCCTTCCCCAGGACGGTCTCATAGATCTGGCCGGTGGTGAGGTTGTTGCGCCGGGTGAGCTTGGCCGAGGTGAAACGCTCGTAGTGGCCGAGGTCGAGGTCGGTCTCGGCGCCGTCGTCGAGGACGTAGACCTCGCCATGCTGGAACGGGCTCATCGTCCCCGGATCGACGTTGAGGTAGGGATCGAACTTCTGGAGCGTGACGCGGAGGCCGCGCTTTTCCAGGAGAGTGCCGAGGGCGGCGGCGGTCAGGCCCTTGCCGAGCGAGCTGACGACGCCGCCGGTGACGAAGATGTATTTGGTCGCGGAAGTTTTCATGGGATCTGGGAAAAGCTGGAGGGTCTGAAGGTCTAAGAGTTCTTTTTAAGCAGGCGCGTTACGGCGGCCAAGTCTGCGGGGGTGTCGACCCCCTGACAACGCATTTTCGTCGGAATTACCTGCAGGGAAAGGCCATTTTCGAGGGCCCGCAGCTGTTCGAGCGATTCGGCCCGCTCCAGGGGGCTGGGCGGGAACTTGACGAATCGCTTCAGGGCGGCGGCCCGGTAGGCGTAGATGCCGATGTGGCGCCAGTAGGAGGGGGCCGTCAGCTTCAGTTTCTTGAGCTGGGCGGAGGTCTTCCCCTGGCCCTCCCGCCAATAAGGAATAGGCGAACGCGAAAAATAGAGGGCGCGGCCCCCGGCATCGCTCACCACCTTGACGACGTTGGGATTGGCCAGGTCGCCCAAGTCCTCGATCGGATGGGCGAGAGTGGCGAGGTCGGCGCGGCTGCGGACCAGCCCGTCGATCAGGCGATCGATCTCAGCGGGATCGATCAGCGGCTCGTCCCCCTGGAGATTGACATAGATCGCCGCCTTCACCTTGCGGGCCACCTCGGCGATCCGGTCGGTCCCGGAGGGATGGTCGGGCGAGGTCATCACCGCCTCGCCGCCGAAGAACTCGACCGCCCGGTAAATCCGCTCGTCATCGGTGGCCACGACCACCCGCTCCGCCCGGCGGCAACGCATCGCCTTCTCCCAGACCCACTGCACCAGCGGCTTGTTCCGGAGCAATACCAGCGGCTTGCCCGGAAAGCGGGTCGAGCCGTAGCGGGCGGGGATGACGAGGACAGCTTTCATGCGGAAAGAGAGACGGCCATGTCAGCGGCAATCCATCGCCCGATCTCGGCCAAGGTATCGGCGGTAAAGTCGGCCAGCCGGGAAGCGCGCGGCCACTCAACGCCGTTCTCCCCCGTCCGGACCAGCGCGGTCCGGCAACCGGCATTCCGCCCGCAAAGGACATCGCCCAGCCGGTCACCGACAAAATAGGACCGTTTCAAGTCGAGGCCATGCTCGCGGGCCGCCTGGAAAAGAATCTGCGGCGAGGGCTTGCGGGTGAGGAGATGGAGATCAGGCCGTCCGGGATCGCCATAGCTATGGTAGATCTCCCGGAAGAAACGGCCCCCGAGCTGGCGCAACAACTCCTCGTTGACCGCGCGAAGCTGCTCCGGAGTGACCAGCCCCCGCCCCACCCCCGATTGATTGCTGACAATGAAAAGCTCCAGATCGAGCGCCGCCAGCGCCTGGAGGGTGGCAGCGGCATCGGCCATCACCACCACCTGGGCCGGATCGGCCAGGTAGGGGACGTTCTTCATCAACGTATCGTCCCGGTCGAAAAAGACAGCCCGGCGTTTCATATCGCGGGAAGACCCAGCCCGAACCCCGGCGGGCGGAAGCTGGCCCGCAATTCGGCAGCCGTGAGCGTGGCCGTGCCGAGCTTTCCCACCACCACGCCGGACGCGTGGTTGGAGAGCTCCGCCGCCTCGACCCCGCTCGCCCCCGCCGCCAGGGCAAGAGTGAAGACGGCAATCGCGGTATCCCCCGCCCCGGAAACGTCGAAGACCTTCTGCGCGCGAGTGGGCGTATGGTAAGGCGGCTCGGTGGCCTGAAACAGAAGCATCCCGTCCTCCCCGAGCGTGACCAGGAGATAATCGGTCTTCCACCGTTCCTGAAGGATGGCGGCAGCCCGCTCGACCACCGCAATGCCCTCCTCCTCGGCCAAGCCCGCCGAGGCCAACGCCTCGCTCCGGTTCGGCTTCACGGCGGTGGCGCCATTCCAGCAGAGAGGGTTCTTCGGATTGAGATCGACGGTGACCACCTTGTTATGGCGGCGGGCGGTCTCGATGGCGGCGTCGGCCAGGGTCTGGTCGAGGAGCCCCTTGCCGTAATCCTCGATGATGACGGCATCGTGCTTGGGAATCTCCCGCTGAAGGAAATCGATAAGAATGCCCCGGGGGATCTCCCCGATCGGCCCGACCGTCTCCCGGTCGAAGCGGACGATCTGCTGCTGGCGGGCGATGATCCGGGTCTTGTGACCCGTGACCCGGTCGGGAATCTCGACGATCCCCTCGACGCCGGTCCCATCGACGCGGAGCAATTCCTTCAACCGGGCAGCCGTCTCGTCCCGCCCGACCGCGCCGACGGCGGTCGTATGGCGGGTAAAGGAAGTCAGATTCCGGACCACATTAGCCGCCCCCCCGGGATAAAAAGAACTGCTCTGCACCTCCACCACCGGGACCGGCGCCTCGGGAGAGATCCGCGACACCTTCCCCCAGACGAACTCGTCGAGCATGAGATCGCCCAAGACGAGGACGCTCAAATCGGCGAAGCGGTCGATAATCTGATCGAAGCGGGTGGGAGCAATCACCATATCAGGAAAGGTTCACGATGGGGTAGGAACCGAGCAAATTCAAGGAATGGGTGGCCGCCTTCAACCCCGCCAGCGCCGCCTCCCCCTTCTCCGTCCCCGGCACCCCCTCGAACTCGATAAAAAAGCGATATTCATCAAACCGCCCCGGAATCGGCCGCGACTGGATCATCGTCAGATTGAGGCCGAGATCGGAGAGAACCTTCAGCGCCGCAACCAGACTGCCGGGGCGGTGGGCAGCTTCAAAGATGAGGGCGGTGTGGGTGGGGGGCTCACCATGAAACAGCCCCGAACTCGACCGAGTGACCGCATAAAACTTAGTCCGATTGGCAACGTCTGCTTGAACATCTGCCCGGAGTATCTTCAGCCCGTAGATTTCGGCAAGATGCTCACCCGCCAGCGCCGCAGTATTTGGATTCTGCACCGCCAACCTTGCGGCTTCCGAAGTGCTCGTCGAACCGACCGGAATCGCGTTGGGAAATTCCCTCCGAAGCCATGCCTTGGCATGCGTCAAAGGGGCAGGATGAGAATTGATAAACTCAGGCTGACAATCCAAGGAAGAAGCTAGCAGCACTAATTTGATAGGAAGAATGGCGCATTCACGCACCACCCATTGTCCGCCACCTGAAATCAATAGGTCAACCGTATCGGCTATAATCCCACTCGAAGCATTTTCAATCGGCACGACGATTGTCTCAACTTCATTTCTGGCCAAAGCGGCAAAGGCATAATCAACGGTCCTGGGAAAGGGCACGAGTTCCATCGCGGGAAACCGGAGCTGCGCCACCCGATGGCTGAAACTTCCCTCCTCCCCGAAATAACCGATTTTTAACTCATTGCCGCCCATCCGACTTCTTTAGCGACCCCAACCCCTTCGTAAAAGCGGGAAGTTTACCCCCCGCTTTCCGCCAACAACTCCAGCGCCTTGCCAATAATCAACCGATGCGCCTCCGCCCGGCGATCCAGATCGAACTCGGAGGGCGATTCAACCGTAAAAGCCCGGCGGGCCTGCCCTTCCAGGACCAGATGGGGAGCCTCCGCCATCCCGTTTTCACGAAGAAAAGCCTGCAGGGCGGGATCATGAACATCCCGAACCATCACCCCGGCGCGGGCGACCCGCCCCTCGATCCGGGGACGGGGATCGGAAGGGATCGCCGCATGGGCGGCATCGAGGAGCTGGCGGCCCCAATGCGGCTTCCGGTCGTTCAACTCGTAAAGATAGAGCCCGCAGGCGTCGTAATCCTCATGGAGAAGGAGAGCGAGGGCGAAGGGAGCCTCGGCGGTCCGCGCGGGCAGATATTTCTTCAACGCCGCAATCGAAGGGGAAGCCTTGGCTCCCGTCTGGTTGAAAGAACGATTGAGATCGCGCCCCGCGACATCGGTGCGGATATTGAGCCGGAGCCCGCCGGGATTGAGACAGGGAATGATCGTAAAGTCGAAGCGGTTGAGCGCCCCGGGCCCCTCCTCCAGCCAACGGAGCAACCCCTCGATCCCGCCCGGCTCATCGCCATGAATCCCCGCCGAGAGATAAACCCGGGGCCGTCCTTCGGCCCGCACACTTTCCAACACATCGACCCGATCCCCCTCCACCTCGCAGAGCGTGCGGCGCCGCAGGCCGTAGCGGCGGGCGGCGGCGGCGGCCCGCCGGGAAATCGCCCCCGGATGATGGGCATGGCGCCACCAATCGGCAGGCCGGAGCGGCCCGGCCAGCGCATCGACGCTCAGCGAGCCGCTGGCCGCCAACGCTAGGGCTTTTTTTCGGCCTGCTTTTGCAGCTGCCATAGGGTTTCGAGTTCGTCGAGAGTATGATCGGCAAGCGGCTTGCCGCTTCCCTGAGCAGCAGCCTCGACAGCGCGGAAGCGCCCCTCGAATTTGCGGGTCGCCCCCGTCAGGGCGGTCTCGGCATCGATCTTGAGGTGCCGCGCATAATTGACCGCCGCAAAGAAGAGATCGCCCACCTCATCCTCGATCCGCTCCCGGGGCGCGCCCTGCTCGATCTCCGCCGCGATCTCGCGCAATTCCTCGGCGATCTTCTGCCGGGGCCCTTCCGCATCGGGCCAATCGAAGCCAACCTTGCCCGCCTTCTTCTGGACCTCCTGGGCCCGCATCAGGGCCGGCAGATGGCGCGGAACCCCATCGAGGGTCCCCGTCCGCTCCGGCTTCTCGATTTTCTTGATCTCATTCCAATTGCGGAGGACTTCGGTCGAATTGGCGGCAGTGACATCGCCAAAGACATGGGGATGGCGGCGGATCAACTTCTCGACGATCCCCTGGGCCGCATCGCGAAACGTAAACCGCCCCTCCTCGGCCGCGAGCTGCGAATGAAAGACGATATGAAGCAACAGATCGCCCAATTCCTCCCGCAGCCCAGCCGGATCGCCCTCATCGATGGCATCGACCACCTCATAAGTCTCCTCGATCAACTGCGAGCGGATCGTCCGATGCGTCTGCTCCTGGTCCCAGGGACAGCCGCCCGGCCCGCGCAACGCCGCCATGATCTCCAGCAGCCGGTCGACAGGGTCCTTGGCAGGATCGGGAATGGGAATCGGCATGGAATTACGGCACCGGGAATTACTGCACCTTGATCAGATCGATCAGCTTCGGATCATCATTCCCCAGCCCCTGCTGGGCCGCCGCATGGATGTGGCTGGCGAGATTGCCGAAGGGAACCACCTTGGCCTCGTCCCGCCAGGCGGAGACGCGAGGCAGCACCAGCGAATCGATCGCCACCGGATCGGTGCTGACGTAGAGCGCCCCGATCGATTGGGTAAACTGGGGGGCGAAGGCGGGCCCGCCCGCGTATTGGGCGATCAGACCGTCCATCACGTTGAGGACGACTTTCTTGTGAAAAACATCGTGATCGAGGATTTCCCCAATCGCCGGATCGCCATGCACATCGGGATCGAGGAAGCGGCGGCTGTTGTCGATGCTGCCGAGGGCGAGGTTGGCGAGGCAGCCGTTGAGGCCGACCCCGTCGCTGTCGATCACCACCGGGACGTTGACGATCTTGGTGCAGGTCTGGGTGACCAGCTTGGCGAAGTAGGAGCGGTTGCTGGTCTGCTCGCGGATCTCGTCCTTGGGCAGGTCGGCGGGATTGCCGCCCTCGTCCTTCACCTTCTTGGCGACCGAGTCCTCCGCCTGCTTGATCAGGTCGGCGGCCTTGCCCTGGAAGAGGAGATCGCCCCAGATCAGCTTGCCGACGATTTCGTTGACGTAGAAGAGCTTGGAGTCGAACCCGGTCTCGGGAATCACCGAATCGACCTGGTAGGGATGGGCCAGCGTCTTATAGGGGGTGCCCATGAGATCCTCATCGTCGCGGTCCCAGACAATGATGTGATCGATCGAGACACCCGCCTGGGTGAGGGTGTAGGCGATGGCATCGACCAAGGCGACGCGGCTCGACATGATCTCGCTGCCATCGGTACTGATCTTGATGCCGACCGTATCGTTCGGGACGATGCCGAGGGAGCGCCAGGCGGCGGCGGCAGTCGCCTTGCCCGTATATTGAAGCAGGGCGTCGTTCCACATCTGCCCGACGGCGGGGACGTCGACCGCGAATTTGTTGACCACCGAGGGCCGCTCGACCAGGACCACCCGGCTCCGCTTCGGCGGAGGCGGGGTGTCGGCGGGCGCGGGTGTCGAGGCGGGAACGGGCGCGCTCGGGGGATTGGCCGGGTTGTTCTGCGCGGAGAGACCTCCCGCCGAGGCGAGCAGGAACAACGGGAAACACAGGGCCGGGATCAAAAGCCGTTTCATCGACGCTTTGCTTTTAGAAAGCGCCATCTATGATTGCAAGACATGGCCGAAGTCGATCTGCAAATCATCAAGGAACAGGTGCGCCAGGCCAGCGACATCGTCGAGGTTATCGGGAGCTACGTGCCGCTGAAGCAGGCCGGCCGCGATTTCAAGGGCCTGAGCCCCTTCAACAAGGAAAAGACCCCTTCCTTCATGGTCAGCCCGGACAAGCAGATGTTCTATTGCTTCAGCAGCAGCCAGGGAGGCGACGTCTTCAAGTTCGTCCAGCTCTACGAAAACCTCGATTTCATGGGCGCCCTCCGGCGGCTGGCCGAGCGGGCGGGAATCGAGATCCCGGAACGGAGCCGGATGAATGGGGCCCCGCAAGTGGGCCGCTCGATGCGGGAGGAACTCTACCGCCTTCACGAGGCGGTGGCGGCCTGGTGGGCGGAATTGCTCCACAAAGACCAGTCCCCGGGCGCCGAAAAGGCCCGGGCCTACCTGAAGAGCCGGGAATTCGGCGCGCCGCTGGCGAAGCAATTCCAGGTCGGTTACGCCCCGGAGGGCTGGGATGCCACCTTGAAATGGGCCCAGAAAAACCGCTTTTCCCTCGAAGTCATCGATCAATCGGGCCTGGTCACGATCCACGAGGAGAAACAGAGCCGCTACGACCGCTTCCGGGGACGCCTCATGTTCCCGATCTGCAACGAGATCGGCAAAGTCATCGCCTTCAGCGGACGGCTGCTCGAGGCCGACGCCAAGGCCGCCAAATACGTCAATTCCCCGGAGACCCCGATCTTCGTCAAGAGCAAGACCCTCTTCGGCCTCGACAAGGCCCGGCAGGCCATCCGCGACGAGGGCTTCGTCGTTCTCTGCGAGGGCCAGATCGACATGATCCGCTGCTTCGAGCGCGGCATCCGCAACGTCGTCGCCTCCCAGGGCACCGCCTTCAACCACGAGCACGCCCGCCTGATGGGCCGCTTCGCCGAGAAAGTGGTCATCTGCTACGACGCCGACCGCGCCGGGCAGAAGGCCGCGCTGGGCAGCTCGGAAAAGCTGCTGGAGGAAGGCTTCGACGTCCGGATCGCCTCGATGCCGCCGGGAGAGGACCCCGATATCCTGCTGCGCACCCAGGGCGTCGAGGTCCTGAAGGAAATCATCGCCCAGGCCCCCGATTACACCCGCCATACCCTCAATGCGGCCTGCAAGGAACACGACATCACCACCCCGCGCGGCCGGGGACTGGTGGCCGAACGAATGGCGGCAGTGGTGGCGAAGGTCCCGAACACCATCCAACGCGAGCGTCTCTCCCTGGAGGTGGCCAGCCGCCTGGAGGTCCCCCTGGCGGCCTTCCAGCGCGAGGTGGAAAAGGCGGGCAAACCCGGCAACATCCCGGCCTCCCAGGAACACCGGGAAAACGGCAAAAACAGCGAAACCGGCGCGGGAGAGCTCCCCTTCGTCTCCGATCCGAAGATCCGCAGCCTGCTCGCCCTCTGCCTCCACCATCCCGAGCTGGTGCCGCGGGCGCAGCAGCAGCTCCATCCGGCGATGATCGCCGATTTCGACGGCGGGGCGCTCCTCACCCGGCTCCTCACCCTCCATGGCGAGGGGGCCTGGGTCGATGAAAACGACTTCATGGCCGGCATTTCCGAGACGGAACGGAACTTCGTGGCGAGGCTCCTGCTTGAGCCGATCTCCCTGGGCGAGGACCAGCACGGGAAAACCGGGCCCGAACAGCTTTTCCTCGACGTGGCCGACAAGCTGGGGCGGGAATGGAAGGCGCGGCGGCTGCGGACCCTGGAACAGGAGATCAAATCGGGATTGCTGACCCCGGAGCAATTTTTGGCGAAATCCAAGGCGCTACTTGACTTAAAACGGAGTGGCCCTTAGTTTGTCTAGCTCGACTTTTTACGCCCCCCCGATGCGCAAAGCAGGAAAATGCCCCAAAAAGAAATCGGCTCCCGCCCCCACTCCTTCCAAAGCGAAGGTTCCTGCTCCGAAATCCAAAGCCGCCAAGATCGAGCCGAAGCTCGAACCGAAGCCTTCCAAGCAGCCGGCCAAGGCGTCGGCCAAACTCCCGGTCAAGACTCCGGCCAAAGAAGCCGGGGCCAAGGCTCCCGCGACCAAGGCAGACAAAGCCTCGGTCGATCATATCAAGAAGCTCCACGAAGCCAGCAGCGCGGCCAAAAACGGAGCAAAAACCGCGGCAACTGGGGCAACTGGGACAACTGGGACCAAAGGCAGCGCGAAAACCGCGGCCAAAAACGGCGCCGGCACCCCCCACACCAACGGCGCCACCGCCCCCTCCCACGCTCTGAGCGAGGAGCGCGAGGCGGCCAACAAGCTTGCCGCCGTCTGGGCGCAGCACCCCGAGCGGCAGGACCGCCTCCGCGACCTGGTCAAGCTGGCCAAGGAGCAGGGCTACCTCACTTTCGACGATCTCAACGATTCCCTCCCCGACAGCATCAACAACCCCGAGGAGATCGAGGCGGTGCTGGCCTTCCTGCGCAATCTCGAGATCGACATCATCGACAGCTCGGAGGTCGACCGTTACAAGCAGGCCGCCCCCGCCGAGGAAGAGTCCGCCGAGGAAGACAAAGAGGCCAAGCTCGACATCCTCGACGACCCCGTCCGGATGTACCTCAAGCAGATGGGCCAGGTCCCCCTGCTCACCCGCGAACAGGAAGTCGAGATTTCCAAGCGGATCGAGGACGCCGAACTGATGGTCCAGAAGCACCTCAACCGCTTCGGCTTCATCGCCCGCGAATACCTCAATCTGGCCCGCAAGCTGGAGCACGGCCGCGAGCGCTTCGACCGCGTCATCCAGGACAAGAAGATCGAAGGCCGCGAGAAATACATGCGCGCCCTCAAGGGCCTGACCCGCAGCGTGGAGACCTCCAGCACCAAGCTCGACGCCGCCTACGCCAAGGTCATGAAGGCCGGCGCCAACGCCAAGGCCCGCGCCCTGGCCCAGAAGGAAGTCGACAAGCAGCAGGCCTCGCTGGAAAAGCTCTTCGTCAAATTTTTCTACAAGCAGAAGGTGATCGAGGATTTCGCCATGACCAGCGATCTCCATTTCCAGCAGCTCGCCGAGCTCGAGGCCGACAAGGCCCGGCTGGAAAAGAGCAAGTCGAAGAGCAAGGAGACCACCACCCGGCTCGCCGATCTCGACCACCGCCTCACCGAGATGGAGGCCCAGACCCGGCTCCCCCTCGCCGAGTACCAGAAGCAGCACCTCGAGCTGAAGGACTGGCTGCGCAAGGCCCTCCGGGCCAAGACCGAGATGGTCGAGGCCAACCTCCGCCTGGTCATCTCGATCGCCAAGAAGTACACCAACCGCGGCCTCTCCTTCCTCGACCTGATCCAGGAAGGCAACATGGGCCTGATGAAGGCGGTCGAAAAATTCGAATACCGCCGCGGCTACAAGTTCTCCACCTACGCCACCTGGTGGATCCGCCAGGCGATCACCCGCTCGATCGCCGACCAGGCGCGGACCATCCGCATCCCGGTCCACATGATCGAGACGATCAACAAGCTGATGCGCGTGCAGAAGCAGCTGGTCCAGGAATTCGGCCGCGAGCCGACCCCCGAGGAAATCTCCGAGGAAATCCAGATGCCGGTCGAGCGCGTCCGCGCCATCCTCAAGATGGCGCAGCAGCCGATCTCCCTCCAGGCCCAGGTCGGCGACAGCGACGACACCACCTTCGGCGATTTCATCGAGGACAAGTCGGCGGAAAACCCCTCCGAGATGACCGCCTACTCGCTGCTCAAGGAAAAGATCAAGCACGTCCTCCACACCCTCACGGAACGGGAACGGGCGGTGATCGAGCAGCGCTTCGGCCTGGTCGACGGCTATTCCCGCACCTTGGAAGAAGTGGGCCGCCAGTTCCGCGTCACCCGCGAGCGCATCCGCCAGATCGAGGCCAAGGCGCTCCGCAAGATGCGCCATCCCACCCGCCTCCGCCATCTCCACGGATTCCTCGAGGCGGAACGCTCTTTCTAGAGCGTTTTCGCTTGGGGGGACTTGGTGAATGCTTCAAAGGGGGCTGTCGCCCCCCTTGATTGCCTCCCGGCCATGCCAGTTAGTTGCCCCTGGGAACTACGTGCGCTATCGCGCAGGCATTCCCGAGGCCGCCTCCGGCGGGCGAGCAATAGACCCGCGCACGCTTCGCGGAAGCAGTATCGCGCAATTTAAAGCCCGCTCGCAGGCAGCCACCTGCATTTCGCCCGATTTCCATGCGTTCCCGGGATTTCCCCCATCCTCCCCCAAAATCAGAAGTATATGATTACAAACTATTTACCAGGATATCCCTCCCTCCTGGCACATTTTAGGCGAACATATCCAAGCATGAGGATGAAATCGAATTGGCTCGGATGGAGTTGCTGCCTGCTCTTGCTCTTGGTCGGAGTCATCAGCGCCGCTGAACCGCATCAGACCGCCGGCGACCGCTCCCCCCGGATGATCTTGCCCGAACCGGCCACCGCCCCCGCCATCCCCGCCGGCCTGCCCCAGGAACATCTGCCGAAGAACATCAGCCGTTCCCACGACGCCATCACCGGAACCGACAGCGCCAGCTCCTGATTCTCCAACTCGACCGGAGAGCTCCCATGATCAGCTACACCGAAAGCGAAGCCAAGGAAGCCAGTCTCTGCTGCTATTACACCGACCTCCACGCGCTGGAAAAGTACCTGCTCAACGCGATCGAAAACCAGCTCACCCTCCCCGACCTGGGCCGGTTTCCCCTCGCGGAAGCAGTGATCGAGCGGACCTCCGGGATCCTCCGGCTCCACCTGCAGCGGCTGGAGGCGGAGATCGATCTCCACCAGATTTCCTCCCGCGCCGCAGTGAAGGACACGATGACGGCGGTGGCGGGCTTCGCGCTGAGCTTGGTCAGCAAGGCCCGCGAGCAGCATGTCGCCAAGATGCTCCGCGACGACGCCACCCTCCTGACCCTGGCCGCGCTCGGCTACACCATGCTCCACACCACCGCGCTCGGCCTCGGCCAAGACGAGGCGGCCACCCAGGCCCTCGAGCATCTGGAGGAACTGACGCCGCTCGTCCTGGAGATGAACCGCCTCCTGCCCACGACAGTGGCGCTCGACTTGAAGACCGCCGGCTTCATCGTCGATCCGGCGGCGGCGGAGCAGGCGGAGATCCATGCGAAATTGGCCTGGCGCGGCTTAGGCGTGGCCGCCGCCTGAATCGGCGGAGCGAGAGCGAAATAGGCCCTCACCGATCCCTTGCCCGGAACGAATCGGAACGTTTTCCCGCCATCCCATGACTTCCTCCCCTCCCGCCGTCTCTCTGCCCCATCGGCGGGTCTGGCATCGGAACCTGGCGATCGGCCTCCTCGTCCTGGCGGTGGCGCTGATCGCCTTCCGGCTGGCCCTCCCGTCGATCCTCTACCGCTACGTCAACCGGACCCTTAACCATGTCGGCGAATATCATGGCGAGGTCGGCCAGATCCGGGTCCATCTCTGGCGCGGGGCCTACCAGATCCAGGATGTCCGGCTGGTGAAGGAAAGCGGCAAGGTGCCGGTCCCCTTCTTCACCACCGACGTGCTCGATCTCTCGGTGAGCTGGGGGGCGATCCTCCACGGCGCCTTCGTCGGCAAGGTGATCCTGAAGCATCCCACCCTGAATTTCGTCGCCTCGAGCGAAGGCGGGGCGCAGACGAGCATCGATTCCTCCTGGCAGGAGCAATTCAAGAAACTCTTCCCGCTCAAGTTCGACCAGGTGACCATCGAGAACGGCGAGATCTTTTTCCACAACTACACCAGCAATCCGCCGGTGAACCTGAAGCTCGACCACGTCAACGCCGTCGCCACCAACCTCACCAACAGCCACCATCTCTCCAAGACCCTGGTCACCACTATCGAGGCCAAGGGCCGGGCGATGGACGCGGCCCAATTCCACGCCACCATCCACTCCGACGTCTTCCAGAAGCCGCCCAGCTTCGCGCTCCAACTCGGCCTCGATGCGCTGCCGCTGGAAAAGCTCAACGATTTCTTCAAGGCCTACGCCAACGTCACCGCCAAGGGCGGTACCTTCGCCCTCTACACCGAGATCAATTCCGATCACGGCAATTTCAACGGCTACCTCAAGCCGCTGCTCGACCAGCCGAAGTTCTTCGACCTGAGCAAGGAGCACGATCCCGGCGCCTTCATCTGGGACGGCCTGGTCGAGCTCTTCACCCAGCTGCTCAAGAACCAGCCCAATGACCGCTTCGCCACCCAGATCCCGGTTTCAGGCTCGGTCCACGACATGCACCTGGGATTTATCGATGCGGTGATCAACGTCTTCCGCAACGCCTTCATCCAGGTCTTCGTCCCGGGCTTCAACCAGCTGGTCCACCCCGCCGACGCGCAGGACCAGGCGCAGGGAAAGACCGATCAGCCGGTGAAGGTCGAGGTCAAGGACCCGCCTCCGGTCGAGAAGCAGTGATCGCGCCGGGCCGTGTTTCTAAATGCCCCCCTCCCCTTCCGCCGTCTCCCCTCCGGCCACCTTCCGCGTCCTCACCTTCAATCTCTGGGCCGACCGCTCGGAGACCCGCCCCGAATCGCAGAGCTGGAAGCGGCGGCGTCCCCTGATCGAGAGCCTCCTCCGATTTCACCGCCCCGATCTGATCGGCTTTCAAGAGGTCGTCCATAGCCGCGCCCTCCAGCTGGCCGAGGCGCTCCCGGGCCACGGGTGGATCGGCGTCGGACGGCGGGACGGGCGGGAAGGCGGGGAGCTCAACCCGATCTTTTACCGCCGGGAGCTCTTCCGGCCGATCGACTCGGGAACCTTCTGGCTCTCGCCAACCCCGCAGACCCCCTCGCGGGGCTGGGGAGCCGCCTACCCCCGGATCGCCACCTGGGCAATCCTGGAAGAGACCGGGGGGAATAGTAGCGGGACGAAATTCCTCTTCTGCAACACCCACTTCGATCACGGTTCCCCCCGCGCCCGCCGGGAAAGCGCCGCGCTACTGCTGCGCAAGCTCGCGGAATTGGCCCCAGGCCCCGACCTTAATCGGCGGCGAATCGTCGCGGGCGATCTGAATTGCCGCCCGGGCTCGGCCCCCCACCGCCTGCTGACCGCCGAATTGCGGGACACCGCCGCCTGCTCGCAGGAGCTGCCGCTGGGCCCGACCCCGACCTGGCGCGGGATGTTCCGGGGAATGCTGCCCCCGGCGCGGCTCGATTACCTGCTGGTCGGCGCGGGCATCGCGGTGCGGCAGGCGGCGGTGCTGGCCGATCATTGGGACGGGCGCTTCCCCTCCGATCATCTGCCGGTGGTGGCCGATCTTTCCTTCCTGCCGGAAACCGGGGAACCTCGGTGATGTTGTGGCATCTCTTCTGGGTCGGCGGCTACCTGCTCAGCGCCTGCGTGATCCCCTTCATCCTGCTGGCGAACAAGCGGCCCGCCGCCACCCTCGCCTGGATCTGGGCGATGATCCTCTTCCCCTACGGCGGGCCGCTCTTCTACCTCTGCTTCGGCAGCGAGCGGATGAACCGGCGCCGCTTCCGCAACCGGGTGAAAGACCGGCTCCGCTCCCCCAGCCACCTGGAGCCAAAAGCCCGGCTGGAGCGGCTCCGCGCCGAGGCCTCCGATCCCAACCAGGAACTGACCGCCACCCTCTCGACCATCAACGCCCAGCCGATCACCACTGCCGAGACCGCCCGGGTCCTGGTCGACGGGGCGGCCTTTTACGACGCCCTGGAGGCGGCGCTGGCCACGGCGCGGAAGACAATCCACATCGAGTTCTTCATCTGGCGCGACGACACGGCGGGGAACCGCTTCCGGCGGCTCCTCATCGATGCGGCCCGGCGCGGCGTCCGGGTCCGGCTCCTGCTCGACGAAATGGGCTCCTCCCACCTCTACCGGAGTTATTTCCGCGAGCTGACGGAGGCGGGAGGCGCCTTCTCCTGGTTCGGCAACGTCCATCCGTTGCGCAACCGCTGGACCTTCGGCCTCCGCAACCATCGCAAGCTCCAGATCATCGACGGGGAAACCGCCTTCGTCGGCGGGATGAACATGGGCTGCGAATACCTGGGACAAAAGGAGGAGCTGGGACCCTGGCACGACATCCAGGTCCGCGTCACCGGCCCGGTGGTGGCGGTCCTCGAAAACACCTTCGCCGACGACTGGTATTTCGCCACCGACGAAAAGATCCATCCCGCGCCCTCCGTCGCCCCCGCCCCCGTATCGGAGGCGATCCCCGTCCAGGTGATCGAGGACGGCCCGGACAACCGGCAGGACCCGCTCTCCCTTTCGGTGCTGGCGCTGATCAACCAGGCCAAGCACCGCCTCTGGCTGACCACCGCCTATTTCGTCCCGCTCTACTCCCATCTCTCCGCCTTGAAACTGGCGGCGGCGCGGGGGGTCGACGTGCGGATGCTGATCTCGGCCAAGTCGGAACACTTCTATCTCGTCGAGGTGAGCCGGTCCTACTACGAGGAACTGCTCCGCTACGGCATCCGCATCTTCGAGTTCACCGAAGGAATCAACCACGGCAAGGTCATGGCGATCGACGACCGCTGGGCCAGCATCGGTTCGGCGAATTTCGACAACCGCTCGATGCACCTCAACTTCGAGCTCAACCTCGCCTTCCACTCCCCCCGGATGGTCGAGCAAATCTCCGAAGTCCTGGCGGGCTACTACCAAGCCTCCCAGGAAATCCACTTCCACTCCTTCATCCGCCGCCCCTTCTGGAACAAACTGAAGGAATCCGCCTTCCGGCCCCTGGGGCCGGTGCTCTAGAGCTATTGGACCGCGGGGGTAGGAGCTTGCGCGGATGCGGGCGCGGCAGGAGCATTCGCCGAAGGATCGGCGGGAGTCGGCGTCGGCGCTGCCGCATCAGGCGTGGACGGAACGAAAACGGAAGGGTTTGAGTTAAAATTCAGATGATTTACGTGAACGTCCACATGAAAGGATAAAATCTGCCATTCGCCATTGCTGCAAATGAGCCGCGTATCGATCGATGCCGTTCCGTTTTGAAACACCGCTTTCGTTTCGTATTTTGCAGTTGTGCTGGAGCCTACGGGGTTTTCGGAGCCAGCGCCACTAAACGAAAAGTGCGGGGAAACATAGGACACATTCGCGTCGCCTTTAGGTTCTTCCAAGGACTGGAGACTGCCGAGTTGCTGAAGCTGCTGAAATAGCTGGTCGATTTTTTCGTCGCTGACCGCACGCTTCAAGACAGGGCTTTCGCGCTTTTTTAATTCGTCCACCGACCAGGACTCCGCGATTTTGGAATTGGCCTCTTCCACGTAGGCCTTGCTCGATTTATCCAATTGAGTTCCCTCATAGGCCATAAATCCAAAGCCGCCGCCACCCAGGATCAGCAGAACCAAAAACACGATCCCCAATACCACGAATGCCTTTTTCATGATTATCTGAACATGTGATCTAACAAGCTTACCCGTTCCGAGCAAACCACGTCATCGCTCCCGGAAAAATTATTTGTCGTCTAAACCCGTCCCCCCTTTTCCGCCTGCGAACCGGAGTGATCAAGCCGAGCGAGATCACGATCTTTTAGAGCGGTTTCTGGGTAGGTAAGCTCGCGAGGCAATTATAGCCCAGGGTTGGCCGTCCGACGGCCTACCCTGGGAAAGAGAATTAAAATCCTCGCGCCCGTAACCGACGCCTTTCCTCTTTTGATCCAGGCCGGGCGCAAAGGGCATGACAGACCCTAGCTATTGCGCTGCGGCGGGGACCGGGGCAGGAGGAGGGGGCGGCGCGGGTGCCTGCGGCGGGGTTGCGGAGGGCGCGTCCGTCGATGAGTCGGCGGGAGCGGGCGGGGCGGCAGGTGGGACCGCCGGAGCCGCCGCGTCCGGAGCGGGCAGCGCCAGATTAGGGGCAGCGGGCGTATTCAGGTGGGCATTCTCAGCGTGAAAGGAGAGAATCAGCCATTGGCCCTGCTCGCGGATGAGACCGACGTCGATTTGCGCCGTCCCATTTTGAAAGGTTTCGTTCGCTGAATACAGAGCCGTAATCCTGGCGCCTTGGGGATAGATATAAGAGATGTTCGACTCTCCCTTGAAATCCCCGGGCGATTGCAGACCGCCGAGCGGCGCCAATTGCTGGAACAGCTGGTCGATCTGCGCGTCGGTGGCGGCCTGTTTTAAAGCGGAACTTGCGCGGCTTTTCAGCTCATCCGCCGACCACGACTCGGTGATCCTGGCATTGGCCTCTTCAGCGTAGGCCTTGCTCGAAGTGTCGAATTTGGTTCCCTCATAGGCCATCAATCCAAAACCGACGCCCCCCAGAATCAGCAGCGTCAAAAACACGCCTCCCAATACCACCAGTGCCTTCTTCATAATTTAAACCCGGCTCCCCTTCTCCGCCTGCGAACCCGGGGTGATCAGCCCGAGCGAGATGACGATCTTGGTCGCCTGCTCGACCGTGAGCGCGGTCGAGATCTCCAGCTTCTCCTCCGGAATCACGAAAATAATGCCGGTCAACGGGCTGGGCGCATGGGGCATGAAGACCGTGACCAGAGTCTGCCCATTCTCCCCCTTGAACTTCCCGGTGACGAAGCCAAAGGTCTTCGCATCGGTCCCCGGCAAAGGAATGTAGGCCACCTGGCGGAATTGGTTGCGGCCGTCCCCGCCGATCTGCTGGACCGCCTGGACCGCCTGGCGGAGGGCCTGATAGATCACCTTCACCACCGGGATGCGGAGCAGGATGTCATCGACCCCCTGCAGCACGCGCTGCCCCACGAAATGCCCCGCCACGATCCCGATGAGGAGAATCAAGAGAAGGGTGACGATGAACCCGCCGCCCGGAATCGTCCCGCCCTGGTGGGCGATGAAGTACGCGGAACCGGGAATGACCCGCGACTGGATCATCTGGCGGATCAGGCGGTCGGCGGGGCCATTGACGAAATTGTAGACGATGTTGATCAGCCAATAGGTCAGGACCAGCGGCAACACCGCGAAGAGACCGGCCAGGAAACGGTCCCGGGTCCAGGCGATGAACGTCTTCTTCGGACGGGGCGGCTCGGTGGCGTCGATGGGGAAAGCAGGATCGATCTCGGGAGGCAGACTCATGTTTCGCAAGACCGTAGCAGCTATCGGGCCCATCGCAAAGGGGAGTTGCCGAGAGGGCCCGGGGCACTAAACTAAAATCCTATGGCGAATTGGACCGTCGAACCGAACACCCCTCTTTTCAGCTACCTCCAGGGGGTGGCCTACCGCGAACCGGAGATCCTGCAGCGGCTCCGCGAGGAGACCGCCGCGCTGCACACTGCCCAGGCCCAAATGCAGATTTCCCCGCTCCAGGGCCAATTTCTCCGCCTGCTGGTCGAGCTGACCGGCGCCCGCAAGTCGCTCGAGATCGGTGTCTTCACCGGCTACAGCGCCTTGAGCGTGGCCCTGGCCATGCCCGCCGAGGGCCGGATCACCGCCTGCGACATCAACAAGGAATGGACCGCGACCGCCCACCGTTATTGGAAGGAAGCGGGAGTCGACCGGAAGATCGACCTGCGGATCGGGCCCGCCACCGCGACGCTGAAGGAATTGGCCAAGGGCGAGGGCGTGGGCCGCTATGATTTCGCCTTCATCGATGCCGACAAGCCCTCCTACGACGCCTATTACGAGCTGGTCCTCCCCCTGCTCCGTCCCGGCGGCCTGATCGCCCTCGACAACGTCCTGCGCGGCGGTCGCGTCGCCAATCCGGCCAACTCCGACGAGGGAGTGGCCGAGATCCGGGCGCTCAACGAAAAAATCCATCGCGACGAGCGGGTGACCGCCTGCCTCCTCCCCTTCGGCGACGGCATGACCCTGGCGAGGAAGCGGCCATGAACTCCGCTGCCACCACGGCGACGGCCACCGACGCCGCCTACCTGAAGTGCGTCCTCTGCTTCGCCGTGATCGAGCGCCGCATCCTCCTGATCCGCAAGCTGCGCGGCCTGGGCCAGGGGAAGATCAACGGCCCGGGCGGCAAGATCGATCCCGGCGAGACCCCGATGGCCGCCGCCATCCGCGAGACCGAGGAGGAGATCGGCGTGACCCCGACCGGCCTGCACAAAGCGGGCGAGCTCTGGTTCGATTTCGTCGATGGAACGGAGCCTGCCAAGCTCCACTGCGTCGTCTACCGGGCCGACGGCATCGTCGGCGAACCGAAGGAGACCGCCGAGGCGATCCCCCTCTGGTTCCCGCTCAACGGCGTCCCCTACCACGAGATGTGGGCCGACGATATCTTCTGGATCCCGCTCCTGATCGAGGGGGACCGCTTCGAGGGCCGCTTCAAATTCGACGGCGAAAAGATGCTCGAGCACAAGATCCGCGTCTCCCGCCGCCCCGTGGCGCTGGAGGAGCCGGTCTTCGACGAGTGCGGCGGCTGCCAGTAGAAAGTCCCGGCCACCCTTATCCTTGAACTCACCTCGGGGTTGCAGCTACCCTTCGCCTCCATGGGCCGAAACAGCGAGCGCCGGGTTGGGAGAACCACATTCTTAATTCTGGCAGCCGCCCTCCTGGCCCCGCTCACCGGCTTCGCCCAAAACGATTCCCCGCAGCCTCCCCCGGCTCCGCCCGCCGCCGCCGATTCCACTCCGGCGACCGCCGCTCCTCCCGCCCCGGACACCTCCAAGCCCGACCCGGTCCAGGACTCGGTGGTGAAGGTCTTCGCCACCCTCCGTTACCCCAATCCCTACCAGCCTTGGAACAAGGGAACCCCCAGCGACATCACCGGCAGCGGCGTCGTGATCGAGGGCCATCGCATCATCACCAACGCCCACGTCGTCCTCTACGGCAGCCAGTTCCAGATCCAGGCGAGCCAGGCCGGGGACAAGCTCTCGGCAACGGTCGAGGCGGTCGCGCCCGGCATCGATCTGGCGATCCTCAAGCTCGACGACGACAAATTCTTCGACACCCATCCGCCGCTGCCCCGGGCCACCGCCCTGCCCCAGATCAAGGACCCGGTGATCGTCTACGGCTATCCGAAGGGAGGAGACGCCCTTTCCCTCACCAAGGGGATCGTCTCCCGCATCGAATTCACCTTCTACAACTATTTCGTCTCCGGCCTGCGGATCCAGATCGACGCCGCCATCAACCCCGGGAACAGCGGGGGAGCCGCCGTGGTCGACGGCAAGATGATCGGCATGGCCTTCAGCCACCTGACCGATTCGGAGAACATCGGCTACATCATCCCCACCGAGGAGATCGAGCTCTTCCTGCAGAGCATCGCCGACGGCCACTACCATGGGAAGCCCGCCCTGTTCGACACCCTGCAGACCCTGGAAAACCCCGCGCTCCGCTCCTTCCTCAAGCTCGACCCCTCGGTCCACGGCATGGTGGTGACCCAGCCCTTCCAGTCCGATTCCCCCCTGAAGCAATGGGACGTCATCACCAAGATCGGCGGCACGCCCCTCGACGATCAGGGCATGGTCAAGCTCCGCGAAGATCTCCACGTCAAGTTCAAGTACCTGGTGCAAAAAACTACCCGGGACGGAAAAATCCCCCTCACGGTGATGCGGGGAGGCGCCGAGGTCGCGGTCGATCTCCCGGCCCTGACCGAGCGCCCCCTGGTCATCCCCTACCTCAACGGTTCCTACCCTTCCTATTTCATCTTCGGCCCCCTGGTCTTCTCCAACCTCACCCGGGAATACTTCGGGGATTGGTTGAAATCGACCTCGGCGGTGACCGGCCTGACCGGATTGATCGAAAAGGGCAGCCCGCTGGTCGCCCGGCTGGACGACAAGCCCGCCTTCGACGGGGAGCGGCTGGTGATCGTTTCCTCCCCCTTCTTCCCGGACAAGATTTCCGAGGGCTACGGCAATCCCGTGACCTCGATCGTCAAAAGCGTCAACGGAGTCCCCATCCGCAACCTGGAACACCTGGTGCAGGTCCTGCGCGATTCCAAGGACGATTTCATCACCATCGACTTCTACGATCACTACCAGGAGTCCCTGGTTTTCCGGCGCGCCGACCTGCTCTCCGGCACCGACGACATCCTCACCAACAGCGGCATCCGCAGCCAGGGTTCCCCCGACATGATGACGGTCTGGAACACGAAGCCGGCTCCGGCCTCCGTTCCCTAGGCACAAAAAAACGCCGCCCGGAAATCCAGGCGGCGTTTTTGAAAAGCGATTAAGCTCTAGAAATTAATCTTCACCGAGGCGCTGGGCTGGGGAATCTCGTGCGCGCAGGGCTGGTTGAGGGGAACGTCGACCGGGCTCTGGTCATGGTTGACGATCTCATTGGCGATCAGCCAAGCCTCGAGCTCCTCGCCGCTGATGTCGGCCACCATCGTGCCGTTCACCTCGACGCAGGGGGAGAGGGGCTGGCCGCTCTTGCGGATCATCTCCTCGCGGTTCGCCATGTTGTTGATGATGTCCTTGTCCTCGTAGGCGAGGCGGTACTTGGCCAACACGGCGCGGACGCCCTGGCTCCAGCCGCAGGTCGGTTTGAGATAAGCGATGATTTTGGGTTGGCTCATGGTGCTTCCAAGTTAGTTCGACTCAGGTCGAAATTCAATGGTTTATTTGATGAACGGACGAAGCTTGTCGAGGTTGACCACATCCTCGGCCATCTCCTCCTCCTTCGGGGTTTCCAGAATCATCGGAATCCGGGTGTAACGGGGATCGGCGACCAGGAACTTGAAGGCATCGAGGCCGATCTGCCCCTCCCCCAAGTGGTCATGGCGGTCCTTACGGGAATCGAAGGGCACCTTGGAATCGTTCATATGGACCGCCAGCAGCCACTCGGACCCGATCACCTTCTCGAACTGGGCGAAGGTCTTCGCGTAGGCCTCCTTCGTCCGCAAATCATACCCGGCGGCAAAAAGATGGGCCGTATCGAGGCAGACCCCGAGGCGCTCCGGCACGGCAGTCCGATCGATTAATTCCTTGAGATGCTCGAAACGCCAACCGAGATGTCCTCCCTGCCCGGCGGTGACCTCGAGCGCAATCCGCACCTTGAGCTTCTTGGTCGCCTTGAGAACTTCCTTCAACCGCTGCGTGATCCGCTCGATCCCCGCCTCCTCCCCATCGCCGCCATGGCTGCCGGGATGATGCACCACGAAGGGAAGGCCGAGGAGCTCCGCCCGCTCCAACTCCGCCACCAAAGAAGTGACCGATTTCTCAATCATCTCCGGATTGGCGCTGCCCAAGTTGATGAGGTAACCGCTGTGCCCAAAGAAAAAGATCCCCGCCTTCTCGCGAGCGGCATGGAAAGCCGCCACATCGGCAGGCGCGATCGGCGGAGCCATCCACTGCTTGTTGTTCTTCACAAAGATCTGCGCCGCCGTGAAACGGCAAGCCTCCGCCCGCTCCACCGCCCGGACGAAGCCCCCCGCCGTCGAAGTGTGAGCGCCAAAAAGGCGCCCCTTAAAAGGAAGATCGGTCTTGGGAGATTTGGTTTTAGTCATGGTCAAAGATTCTTCGGCTTCCACACCGGCTCCTGAAAAGTCCCGCTGCCGTGGTACTCGAAAAGCTTGCTGACCGGAAAGAGCAACAGCCCCATCACCCCCCGGACGTTGACCCGGGCGTCGAAGTCGATCGCATTATGGGCGAAGTCGGCATCCCCATTGCCGATCACATTGAAGGTAACGCTGGAAAGGGTGAGATCATCCGTATGCAGGACGCCGTCAGTAATCTTGAAGGAGCACTTGCCCCGGTCGGCCTTGCTGGCGCCAAAGCCGGGAATGATCGCGCCGACCAGCTTGGAGAGCCCGCCCAGGAAAGGAATCGAGAGGATATACCCGTCGTCCACCGAGACCGCCCCGTCCCCCTTGAAAGTCGAAAGATCGCCCAAGGCGCCCGCGAGATTGAGCGTCAGGTTGAGGGTGCCGGTCGATTGGTCGGTCTTGGAAATCGCCAACATCGCCTTCTTGAAATCCCCGTTGGTGATCTTGAGCGAGGCATCGATGGTCGGATGGAGCGGGTCGAGGAAGGCCTTCAGATCCCCCTCCAGCTTGCCGTCGAAGATCGCCGCGTCGGGGCAGTGCAGGGTGAGCGTATGGTTGACGATATGGATCTCGGCCTTGGGATGGTCGACCGGCAGGAGGAAATTATAGACCTGATACTTGAGCGTGCCGGAGGCATCGACTGCAATCGAGAGATCGGTATCGGTTACCGGCTTCTTCTCGTTGAGATCGACCACCCCCTGGACCTTCAGCTTGGGCGCCTTGTCGAACTTGTACGGGGCGACATAGGAGACGAATTTCGCGCCGAGGGCCGGGGAGACCTCCTGGATATTCACCTCGGAGGAAAGGTTGTCGATCCGGACCTCCCGGTTGAGGAAATCGTCCTGGAGCGCCCCGGTGACCGTCCCCTCCTTGCGGTGGACGGTGAAGCTGGTCAGGTTGAGGACCGAGTTCTGGTAATTGAATTCAGCCTCGCCCGATTCGATCGGGATGTTCTTATAGGAGCAGTCGGCCACCTTGCCGTGGCCGGTGATCAGCCATTGGGTCGGATCGGCGGTGGCGCCGGTCACCGAAAGATGGGCCTCCGGGCCGCCGGCATCGAAGTGGAGGCTTTGCAGGAAGAGATCGGCCTTGGGGCTGATCACGCCCTGGAGGCAGGTGATGTCGAGGGTCGAGTCGATCCGAGCCCGGATCGTCGGCGCCTCCGGCTTGGAACGGTCATAGAGCGCATCGACCTGGAGATCGCCGTTGGCCATCGCCAGTTCGGCCTGGGGGATGAAGAGCCGCTGCCCGTCGAAGGCGATGGGAATCGCCAGCTTGGTGAAGGCGGCGTTGCCGTAGGAGAAGTTTTCCCAATCGACATCGGCCTGGAGATTCACGCTGGGGGTCTCGCTCCAATCGCTGTCGAAGGTGCCGCTGACCACCGGCAGATCGGTGAAATTGAGCCGTCCCAGGATATCGCCGGCCCGCCCGGGAAAGGCCGAGGCCAGAGTGGTGAAATCGAGGTTGCTGTAGAACTCGACATGGGCCTGCCGCTTGGCCAGGTCAGCCTCGCCGTTGACCGAGAGCTCCCCCCGCGCCAGGTCGACCCGAAGCTCCGAGAGGGTGAGCACCTGGTCGGTCAGCGAGAGATCGGCCGCCACCTCGTCGACCAGCGCCCCGCGCCACCGCAGGTAATGGGCGGCCAGGGTGCCATGGAGAGTCGCCTTCTCCGGCGTCGAGGTGGCGACGTCGAAATCGACCTTCAGCCGAGGCGGCCGCTGGGTGTCGAAATCGTCGGCCACGGCGATGACCCGTTCCCAGAGCACGTCGAGCTGGTGGGCGGCCTCGGGATCGGTGGCCCGCTTCGGCTTCGGCATCGGACCGTCGAGGGCGATCGTGCCCTGCAGCTCGATGAGGAGGTTGAGGATGCGGGCCTGGGCGGAACGGACCCGCAGCCCGCCGGCGACGAACTCGACCGAGGCCCCCACCTGGGTCAGCGCGATCGTCGATTGGTCGGTGAGCGGGAAATTGATCGAGGCATTGTCGACCTTCGCCGTCTGCAAGAGCGGCCGCCCGCGCCACCAGGAGAACCAAGCGATGCCGAGCCGGACATGATCAACTTGCAGCAGGAGATCCTGCCGCGCCGGGGTGCGAAAAATCGAGACCCGCTCGGCGATGAGATCCCCCCGCGGATCGAGCAGCAGCCGGTCGACCGAGGCGGTGACGCCCCGGGAGGCCAGTTCCTTCAGCAGATATTCCTTCGCCTGGGGCGGGAGGCCGTAGAAACGGAGCAAAAGGAGGACCGCCAGGATGCAGAGCAGGACCGCTCCCACGGCGGAAAAGCCGAGCCCGGCCAGGAAACGCCGAAACTTGCGCCAAGTCTGCCGGGTGGCCGCATCGACCCGCCGCACCACTTCCGGGAGCGAATCGTGGGAATGGGGTGGCCCAGGAGGCTCGTCGGACGGTTTTGTTTCTTCCAATTCGGACACGCGGCCCTAAGCTTAAAGCTCTTTATGGCAGAAAACCAGCTCATGGAAAAGATCGTCGCGCTTTGCAAGCGGCGCGGCTTCATCTTTCAATCTTCGGAAATCTACGGCGGCCTCAACGGCGTCTGGGACTACGGCCCGCTCGGCGCCGACCTGAAGCGGAACATCAAGGACCACTGGTGGAAGACCATGACCCAGTACCGGGACGACATCGTCGGCCTCGACGGCTCGATCCTGATGAACCGGCAGGTCTGGCAGGCCAGCGGCCATGAAAAGGAATTCTCCGACGACCTCGTCGATTGCAAGACCTGCAAGGCCCGCTTCCGCGCCGACCAGCTCGCCACCTCCGTCTGCGGCCAGAAGCCGAGCAAGAACCCCAACGAATGCGGCGGCGAACTGACCTCCCCGCGCAAGTTCAACCTCCTCTTCCAGACCTACATCGGGCCGTTCCAGAACGAGGAAGCGATCACCTACCTCCGCCCGGAAACCGCCCAGGCCATCTTCGTCCAGTTCAAGAACGTCCTCGAAGTCGCCCGCAAGAAGCTCCCCTTCGGCATCGCCCAGATCGGCAAGGCCTTCCGCAACGAGATCAACCCGCGCAACTTCACCTTCCGCTCCCGCGAGTTCGAGCAGATGGAGATCGAATACTTCTGCAAACCCGGCGCCGGCTTCGAGCTGATCGAGACCTGGCTGGAAGACCGCCTCAAGTGGTACGAGGAGATCGGCATCCCCCGCTCGAAAATCCACGTCCTCGACATCCCCGACGGCGAGCGGGCCTTCTACTCCAAGAAGACCTACGACCTCGAATACGAATTCCCCTTCGGCATCCAGGAGCTCGAAGGCATCGCCTACCGGACCGATTACGACCTGACCCAGCACCAGAACAAGAGCGGCAAATCGCTCGAATACTTCGACGAGGAGACCAAGGAGCGGTTCATCCCCCACGTCGTCGAGCCGAGCGCCGGAGTCGACCGGACCCTGCTGGCCGTACTCTGCGAATCCTACGCCGAGGAAAAGACCACCGACGAAAAAGGCGTCGAGGAGACCCGGGTCGTCCTCCGCTTCAAGCCGAAGATCGCCCCGGTCAAGGTCGGCATCTTCCCCCTGCTCAAGAACAAGCCCGAACTGGTCGCCAAGGCCAAGGAAGTGGCCACGCTCCTCCGCCGCCACATGGCGATCTCCTACGACGAAGCCGGAGCCATCGGCCGCCGCTACCGCCGGATCGACGAGGTCGGCACCCCCTTCGGCATCACCATCGACTTCGAGACCTTCGAAGGCACCAAGGAAGCCCACGGCGAAATCGCCGCCGGGGAAAAAGAGACCGTCACCCTCCGCCACCGCGACTCGATGAAGCAGGAGCGGGTACGGATCAAGGACCTGCTGCCGTTCCTCCTGGCCCAACTGGCGTAGCTCGCTTTCATAGGCCATCTCAATCGGTCCCGCTTTTGGGGGCTGCGCCCCTGCCCCCCGCTCGGACGCGGGGGCGCGGGAAAGCGGGCTCTTGGGTTTCAGGTAGTGTTAATCGGGAGAAGATCGAACGCGCTGATTGCGGGCTGTCCGGGATGCAAGGGGGACTTGGTGAGGCCGCTTCCAAGGGGGCTGTCGCCCCCCCCTGGATTGCCTCCCGGCCATGCCAGTTAGTTTCCCCCTGGAAACGACGTGCGCTTTCGCGCAGGCATTCCCGAGTCCGCCTACCGGCGGACGAGCAATAGACCCGCGCACGCTTCGCGGATGCATAATCTTTCTTCGGGACTGAAAACCAATAGCTTCGGTTTGCGTTCAGGCGGTCTTCCTCTTATCTTAGGGCACCCCCAACGGAATCCCCGCCATGCCCCCGTTCCCTCGTCCTGTTCCGCCCGCTCGCCCGGCTCCGCTCATCGTCACCCTCGATGTCGATCCCTTCCAGCGCTTCCGGGAAAAGGCGGTCTTCACCGGCGGCAACATCAGCCCCGCCCTCACCTGGACCCTCGGCCCTCCCGGGACCAAATCCTACGCCGTCTTGATGATCGATCCCGATGTCCCCGCCGATCTCTCCCTGATCGGCAAGCCGGGCGTCTGGATCCCCACAGGTGCCGCACGCCAGACGATCTACCACTGGGTACTGGCCGACATCCCGCCCGATTGCACCTTCCTCCCCGAAGGCGCCGAAAGCACCGAAATGGTCCCGAAAGGCAAACCCTACGGCCCGGTCCCCCACGGGGTGCGCGGCATCAACGCCTACACCCAGCTCTTCGCCTCCGATCCCGAGATGGCAGGGGAATACGGCGGCTACGACGGCCCCCACCCGCCGCCCAACGACCTCCGCCTCCACCACTACACCGTCCGGGTGGTCGCCCTCGACATTCCCACCCTCGGCCTGAGCGGCCCCTTCACCGGCCGCGACCTGGAAAAAGCGATCCAGGGCCACATCCTGACCGAGGGCGAGGACCTCGGCACCTTCACCGCCAACCCCAACCTCAAGAAATGACCGCCCGCCAAGCCCTCGAAGTCGGAACCAAACTGCTGGGAGTCTGGCTGATCGTCGATGCCCTCCGCTCGCTGGCCACCGCCTTCCCCTTCGCCCTCGGGCAGGAGGAACAGGTGCTCCTCCATCACCTCACCGCCCATCCGGTCCAGGCCCTGGTCCAAGGCCTCTGCGGAATCGTTTTGATCGTGCGCGCCCCGGTTCTGGCAACCCGGATCGGAGAAGCCGATTTCTTCGGAGCCGGATTGATCCTGATCGCCCTGGGAACCGCCATCGTCGCGCTGGCCGAACTCGTCTCGCTGATCTTCATGCCCGCCGGAACCGTTCCCTGGCGGGTCGGCGTCGAACCGATCGTCGGCCTGCTGCTGGGCTTGCTCCTCTTCGCCTGGGGCATCTCCCCCGGACGGCGCCCCGCCAATTTATAGAGCGGTTGGGCCGACAACGGCACGCCGTTACTTTGTCTCATCGCTCTGACCATCCCCGACCCCGGAGCAACGGTGTTAGTTGGCAAGGGTAAAGAGATCGTTTTTAAGCAAACGATTCATAAGGATGACAAGCTTGCGCATGACGGCGACGATAGCGACGAGCGGTTTTTTACCAGCGGCTCG
>Ga0302314_10000604_pt1 | contig 66033 bp, 63 predicted proteins | sample III_Palsa_N2_3_FD_200533 | JGI IMG/M metagenome (GOLD analysis project Ga0302314, IMG submission 200533) | Peat permafrost microbial communities from Stordalen Mire near Abisko, Sweden - III_Palsa_N2_3 | ecosystem: Environmental > Terrestrial > Soil > Palsa > Peat permafrost | place: Sweden...
CGCTCTGCAGCGAGCCGCGCGCGATCTGCGAGATGTTGAAGAAGCCGATGATCGCGTGGTCGGCGAGCCGGCAGACCAGCAGCGCCTCAAAGTCGGGCCGCGAGCTGTCCTCGATGTAGGCGCTGAACCGTGCCGAATCAGTTGGGGCGCTCGCCCAGGGTCGGTGAAAGCCGCGACTGTCCTGCATCAGCGAGGTGAACTCACTCTCGTCGACGCGCTCCGGATTGCGGATGTAGACCCGATAGGGCATCGCCGTCAGCCGGCGAGCACTCGCTCGACACGGTAGGTCAGCGCCTCACACGCCAGGTCCTCACTGACATTCAGCGGCAGCCGCAAACGCGTGTCCTCGATCAGCTCGACCGCGGCGCGCAGCGCCTGCGGATCGCCGCCGCGCCCGACCTGCGCATCGTCCTTAAGCAACGTCAGGCGGTCGCTGTTGCGCACCAGATCGCTCGCCCCCCAGCTGAGCGCGGCGAGGTCCAGAAGCCAGGTCTCGGCGAGACTCAAAGCCAGGTCAAGCGCCTGGGTCTCGACCCTGCGACGGCCGCGCTTGATGCGGTCACCCCAGTCGGCCTCCACCCGCTTCTGCTCCTTCTTCGGATACATCGCGAGCTCGACGTCTGCCCGTGCCTGCAGTTCGACGGTGACGCGCTCACCGCGCGCCTTGACCGCCTCGAGCAGCCCGGTCCATGGTGTGGTCCGGGCTGCCTCACCGGCCAGCGCCTGGCGCACCAGCGCCTGGGCACGCTCTCGCAGCAATGTCCCTTCCGCCGCGGCTAATTCGTGAGCAACGCCGGCGTCGCCGAGGCTGAGTCGCGCGTAGGCCTCCGCGGTCGCCTGCGCCACCCCGGCGCTGACCAGCTCAGCGGCTATCTCGCCTGCCGAGGGTGCGTCGAAACGCACCACCTGGCAGCGCGAGCGGATCGTCGGCAGCACATCCGCGAGTCGATCGGTAATCAGGATCATGTGCACATACGGCGCCGGTTCCTCGAGCGTCTTCAACATCCGGTTGGCGGCCTGGTCACCGAGCTGGTCGGCGCTCTCAATCACGAACAGGCGACGCGAGGACTCAAACGGGGTTTTGCTGGCCGCGGCCACGACAGGCTCGTCGATGTCGCTGACGAGGATCTCGTGCGCCCCGCTGGGCACGACCCAGGTGAGGTCCGGGTGTGTCCCAGCCAGCGCGCGCGCTAGCGCGCTGGCTTCGTCGGCGGCGCCCTGGGCGAGCAAGGTGGCGGCGATCTCACGTGCGAGCTCGCGTTTGCCAGAGCCACCAGGACCGTGAAAGAGGTAGGCGTGCGAAGGGCGGCCCTCTGGCTCCAAGACCGGTGCGAGCACCGCGTTCGCGTTCGGGTGTCGCTCAAGCGCCTTCAGCATCCCAAGATCCTAGTGACAGGCCAGTGGTCCGCGCCGTGACGGGAGATCCTGCGCGGGCGCTACCGTGCGGCTCAATGAGCGCGCGGGGGCGGTTGATCACGATCGAGGGCGTCGACGGCACCGGCAAGACGACGCTCGCCACGGCGCTGCTCGAGCGTCTCACCGACCACGGTGTCGATGCCCGGCTCATGCGCGAGCCGGGCGGAGTCGAAACCTCTGAGCGGATCCGCGACCTGGTCAAGGATCCGGCGCTGACGGTCGGGGCGCGGGCCGAGGCGTTGCTCTACGCGGCCGCCCGCGCGCAGCTCGTGGACCAGGCGCTGGCGCCGGTGCTCGAATCCGGAGCGTGGGTGCTGCTCGACCGCTTCGTCGACTCCTCGCTCGCCTACCAGGGGGTCGGCCGCGGGCTCGGAGTTGACGCGGTTCGCGAGTTGAATCGCTTCGCGACCGGCGGCTTGGCACCAGATCGCACGCTGTTGCTGTCGCTCGACCCGCAGGTCGCTCGTGCGCGCGCGTTCGACCGGGGAGCCGCGGCCGGTGAGGCGCCGGATCGGCTTGAACGTGAGGGAGACGAGTTCTTTGCGCGGATCCGCGAGGCGTATCTCGCTCTCGCCGCCGCTGAGCCCGGGCGGGTGCGGGTGCTCGACGCTTCGCAGGCGCCGAGCGCGGTTCTAGATCAGGCGCTCGGGGCGCTCGGCGACTTGTTGTAGCCGTCCGGCAGCGCCTGGTGGAAGGCCCAGGCGTCGGCGATCATCGTCTCAAGGTCAGCCTTGCGCGGCTGCCAGCCGAGTTGCTCGCGGATCTTGCGGCCGTCGGCCACCAGTTGCGGCGGGTCGCCGGGGCGACGCGGCTTGTCCTGCGAGGGGATCTTCTGGCCGGTGACCTTCTCAACTGCGGCCACGACCTCGCGCACGGAGAAGCCGCTGCCGGTGCCGAGATTGAAGATGCGGTGCTCGCCGGCGCGCGCACCGTTGAGCGCAAGCACGTGCGCGTCGGCCAGGTCGTCGATGTGGATGTAATCCCGCACCGCTGAGCCGTCGGGCGTCGGGTAGTCGGTGCCCAGGATGTCAACGCTCTCGCGCTTGCCCTGCAGCACCCGCAGGATGTTCGGGATCAGGTGGGTCTCAGGCTCGTGGTCCTCGCCGACATGCCCGCGCGCGCCGGCGACGTTGAAGTAGCGCAGGCTGACGGCACCGAGCCCATGAGCGATGCAGAAGTCAGTGATCATGTAATCGACAGCGAGCTTGGAAGCGCCGTAGGCGTTAGCGGGGCGCGGGGTCGCGTGCTCATCGATCGGCACCACATCGGGCTGGCCGTAGACCGCGCAGGTCGACGAGAAGACCAGCCGTGGGACCCCCGCCGCGACGATCGCGTTCAGGAGGTTGAGCGAGCCCACCACGTTGTTCTCGTAGTACAGCTCCGGCCGCTCCACCGACTCCCCGACCAGCGCGAGCGCTGCGAAGTGCAACACCCCGTCGAACGGGGTTTCGGCCTGCGTGAGCAGTGTGTGCACCGCCGGCCCGTCACGTAGGTCGATGACCTCGAGCGTTGCCTGCGGCGCCACCGCCTCACGGTGGCCGCGTTCAAGGTTGTCGAGCACGGTGAGCTCATGTCCCTGCTCGATCAGCAGGCGTGAGACGATTGATCCGATGTATCCGGCGCCGCCGGTGACGAGCAGTTTCATATCGAGTCAGTCTGCCTGAAGCCGATGACGGTTGCATGACCCCTATCGGCATAGACCCTTAGAATCGATGGCCGGATGAGGAGCGCGCGATGAGCGACGAGCCAGCGCAGTTCGAGCTCGTCGAGTTTGAGCAGGTCGAGGCTGCCCCCGGCACCGCACTGCTGCGGGTCGCAGCGCGGCCTTCGCGAGTCGCCGGCAGTGGCCCACTGACGCTCGTGATCCATGACGGCGAGCGCGAGTACCGCCACCCGCAGCTACCTGCTCTACCAGGCCCGCCCGGGCTGATTCGTGCGGCCTTCTCGGCGCCCATGGATCACGTCGGGCGCGGCGTCATGTTCGCGCTGGAGATGGCCGACGGTTCAACCGAGCGCCTGCCGGCGCCATCGAGACGCCGCCCCGGTCCAGGCACGGCGACCGAGGCTCGCGGGCTTGGCGCTGGCAGTGGCGATAGCAGCGCCGCCGCCGCGCGGCGCGCTCGCGCGCAGGAGGTTGAGAGTTCTCGCCTGGCGGAGGCTGAGCGCCGCGCCGAGGCCAGGCGGCTTGCGATCACCGAGCTTGAGCGGCGGCTTCAGGGCGAGCGCGAACGCCGTCACACGATCGAGGCTGATGTCGGACGGCTGCGAGCCGACCGCGAGGCGGCGGTCGCCGAACGCGACGAGGCCGTGGCCGACCGTGACGCGGCGATCGCTGACCGCGATCAGGCTGAGGCGCGTGCGCGCGTCGCGGCCGCCAGCGCGGGCACGCTGGACGCACAGATCCGTGCCACCGGCGACGCGGCCGAACATGTGCAGGAGGCGCTGAAGACCGACCTTGATGAGAAGAGCGCGGAGCTCGACCGTGTGCGCGCCGCCGCCGAGCTGGCTCAGGCGCGTGCGCATGCGAGCCGCCGCGAGGTTGCCGAGCTCGATGAGCAGTTGGCGCACGCCCAGGCTCAGATCACGGTGCTTGAGGAAGCCATGGCGAAGCGCCGGCGCGAGGCCGAGGGCGATTCGGTGCATGCCGAGGCGGAGCTCGCGACGGCCCGAGCGCAGACGCTTGAGGCGCAGGCTCAGATAGCGGTGCTGCAGGAGCAACTCACGGAGCTACGCGCCGGCGCCGAGCAGGCCGAGACCGAGCACAGCTACGACCTCGAGACCGCGCAATCCCGGATCGATTCCGCGCACGCCGAGCTCGAGGTCGCGCGGCTCGAGATCGGGACCTTGCGGCAGCAGAGCGCCGAGTTGGAGTCGACGCTCGGCGAGCTCGACGGCGTACTCAGCACCCGCGCGGCGGAGATCGAGCTGTTGCGGGTCGCGGTTGATCAAGCGGCAACGCAAGCCGCCGCCGACACCGCCGTCCGCGTCGGCCAGCAGTTGGCACTCGAGCTTGAGGCGGCTGCCGTCCAGGGCGAGCAACTGCTGGCGGCCAACGCGACGATCGAGCTGTTCCGGACCCAGGCCACTGGCGAATGGGAAGTGCTGGAGCACGCGCTGGGCAAGATCGCGGTGAGCGAGGCCCGTGCGAGCGCGGCTGAAGCCGCGCTCGCGGCGCGCACCGCAGACCTCCAGGAATTCGGCGCCAAGGTCCAGGAGCAGATCCAGCTCGTCAACCAGAACCGGCAGGAGTTGGTTGACGCCGCCGCGCAGAACGAGGCTGAATTGGCCGCGCAGCGTGAGCGAGCCGACACGCTTGCGGCGGAGTTGGAGACGCTCAAGAGCGCCGCGTCGCTCGCCGCCGATGAGATGGTCAGCGCCAGCGAAGCCGCGACCCAGGCACGTGCCGAGAGCGAGACTCACAAGCGCCGCGTCGCCGAGCTCAGCGCCTCACTGGCGTCGGCAGAGCGCACGATGCGCGAGGCCAGCGATGCGATCGGCGCTCACGAATCCAAGCACCGCGAGATCCGGGACGCGCTCAAAGCCGAGACCGAGCGCCGGGTGCGAGCGGAGGAGGCTTTGCTGGCTGCCAGTGCCGAGCGCCTGCTCGCGTCCGAGTCCGTGGCTCTGGAGGCAAGCGCCCGTGAAGCGGTTGAGGTCCGCGCCGCGCGCCTCTCAGGTGAACGAGACGAGCTTGAGGTGCAGGCCGAGAAGCTCTTCTCGCGGCTTGCCGATGAGCACGCTCAGGCCGAAGCTCAGAAAGATGTGCTGCGCCATCTAAGCTAGGTATAGGGGCCAAAACTTTCCGTGCGACGGACTTTCCGTCCGACCCCTATGGGAGGGTTTGCTGTTACCCCCTCAGCCAGGCTAGAGCCGAGGGAAAACAGCCGAAGTAGCGGAAAACGAAGGAGATCGCAGGCATGGCCGACGCGTCGCAGACCTCATTTACAGACAGCCAAACAGCGCAGGGCCTCTCGATCGAGCGGTACTTCACCAGCGATGGCAAACATCCTTTCGATCAAGTCGAATGGGAGCTGCGAGACGCCCGCATCGGCCATGGCGGCAAGGTCTCCTTCGAGCAGACTGACGTTGAGTTTCCGAAGAGCTGGTCGCAGAACGCGACCAACATCGTCACCCAGAAGTACTTCCGCGGGCGTCCCGACTCACCTGAGCGCGAGCGCTCGGTCAAGCAGATGCTGACACGCGTCGCCGGGACGATCGCCAGCTGGGGTGCTGAGCGCGGCTACTTCGCGACCAACGAGGACACGCTGGCGTTCGAGCACGAGCTCACACACATCCTTCTGCACCAGATGGCGGCGTTCAACTCGCCGGTCTGGTTCAACGTCGGCTGGCATCCGGTCGGCAGCCCGAAGATGCAGGCCAGCGCCTGCTTCATCCTCTCCGTTGAGGACACGATGGAGTCGATTCTCGACTGGAACACCAAGGAAGGCATCATCTTCCGCGGCGGCTCCGGCTCGGGTATCAACCTCTCCCGTATTCGTGGCTCCAAGGAAGAGCTGAGCCGCGGCGGCACCGCGTCAGGCCCGGTCTCCTTCATGCGCGGCGCCGACGCGTGGGCCGGTTCGATCAAGTCGGGCGGCGGTACCCGTCGCGCCGCGAAGATGGTGATCCTCAATGTCGACCACCCGGATATTCGCGAGTTCATCTGGTGCAAGGCCAAGGAAGAGGACAAGGCCGCTGCGTTGCGTGACGCCGGCTTCGACATGTCGATCGACGGTGACGGCTTCCACTCGATCCAGTACCAGAACGCGAACAACTCGGTGCGCGTCACCGACGAGTTCATGCGGGCCGCTGCCGCCGACGAGGACTGGCACCTGCTGGCGCGCAACACCGGCGAGCCGGTCGGTGAGCCGATCAAGGCCCGCAAGCTGCTCGAGGAGATCTCAGAGGCCGCTTGGCGCTGCGCCGATCCGGGCGTCCAGTACGACACCGAGATCAACAAGTGGCACACCTGCCCGAACTCGGGCCGGATCAACGGCTCGAACCCGTGCTCTGAGTACATGCACGTCGACGACTCGGCCTGCAACCTCGCGTCGCTCAACCTGATGAAGTTCCGCCGCACCGACGGCACCTTTGACATCGAGTCGTTCCAGCGCGCGGTGGACATCGTCTTCCTCGCGCAGGAGATCGTCGTCTCGCCGTCGAGCTATCCGACTGAGCAGATCACCGCGAACGCGCGTGCCTTCCGCCAGCTCGGCATGGGCTACGCCAACCTCGGCGCCTACCTGATGGCCGACGGCCTGCCCTACGACTCAGATGAGGGTCGCGGCATTGCCGCCGGCATCACGGCGCTGATGACCGGCCGCGCTTACCTGCGCTCGGCTGAGGTCGCCGCGGCGATGGGCCCGTACGCCCGTTACTCGGAGAACCGCGACGCACACAACGGCGTCATGCGCATGCACCGTGACGCTGCCTATGAGATCGAGGACGCGCAGTGCTCGGACTCGGAGCTGCTGACCGCGGCCCGCACAGTCTGGGACAACGCGGTCGCGGCCGGCGAGGTATTTGGTTACCGCAACGCGCAGGCGACGGTGCTCGCGCCGACCGGCACCATCAGCTTCCTGATGGACTGCGACACCACCGGAGTCGAGCCCGACTTCTCGCTGGTCAAGTTCAAGGAGCTCGTCGGCGGCGGCCAGATGACGATCGTCAACAAGACTGTCCCGCTGGCGCTCGAGACGCTCGGCTACAGCGATCAGCAGGTTGAGCAGATCGTCGCCTACGTCAACGAGCACGGCACGATCGTGGGCGCGCCTGACCTCAAGGATGAGCACCTGCCGGTGTTCGATGTGGCGGTCGGCGAGCGGGCGATCTCGCACATGGGTCACATCCAGATGATGGGTGCCGTCCAGCCGTTCATCAGCGGTGCCATCTCCAAAACGGTCAACATGCCCAACGAGGCGACCGTCGCCGACATCTCCGACGCTTACACCAAGGCTTGGGAGCTCGGCGTCAAGGCACTCGCGATCTACCGCGACGGCTCAAAGACGGCTCAGGCGCTGCGCACTGACGCACAGCAGGACGCTCCAACCCCGGTCGACGTCGACGCCCAGATCCAGAAGGCGGTCACCGCGGCGCTCGCGACCACGGGCCCACGGCGCAACCGCATGCCGCGTGAGCGTGAGTCGATCACGCACAAGTTCTCCGTCGCTGGCCACGAGGGCTACATCACGGCGGGCAAGTACGAGGACGGCACTGTCGGTGAGATCTTCCTGACCGACATCGGTAAGGAAGGCTCGACGATGCGCGGCATGATGAACGCGTTCGCGACGTCGATCTCGATCGCACTGCAGTACGGAGTGCCGCTCGAAACTTTGGTGCGCAAGTTCAGCTACATGCGCTTCGAGCCGGAAGGCATGACGACCAACCCGGAGATCCCGTTCGCCAAGTCGATGCCCGACTACATCATGCGCTGGCTGGCCTCGCGCTTCCTGGATGCCGACGTCCAGGAGGACCTCGGCATCCTCACCCCGGCGGTCCGCTCCCGCAAGCTCGCGCAGGATGCGGCCACCTCGTATCTGGGTGATACGGCCGGCCCGGTCGCGCCGCCTGCGCCCAGCGCACCGATTCAGGTCCAGATGCACATGCCGGCTCCGGTGGCAGCGACCAGCGCATTGACCGACAGCCCACCGACACTCCCGGCCAAGAATTTTGGCCTGGACCTCGGCCCGGGATGCCAGCAGTGCGGCGGCATGATGCAGCGCACCGGCGCTTGCTACACGTGCTCGAGCTGCGGCTTCAACACCGGCTGCGGTTGATCCCCAGGTTGCGACAAGACTCGTAGTACCCGGGAGGCTCCAGCGATGGGGCCTCCCGCCTTTTGGCAAGCGCCACGGGTCACACGTGGCGGCAGCCTGAATGCCTGATCTATCCTGGCTCTGGTGACTTCGAGACGCAGGCAGCTCCTTTGAACACCTCGGACGGCACGATGCTCGCCGCTCGCTACCCGACCGGCGGCGAAGCCGCGGGAACCCTCGCGGTCGTTGAGATTGCTAGACCAGAGCCGGCACCGGGCGAGGTCCTCGTTCGGGTCCGCCTGTCCGGCGTCAACCCGACCGATTGGAAATCGCGACGCACGGGCGGCAACGCGAAGGTCGCCGAAGAGGTCGTGCCCAATCAGGATGGGGCCGGCGAGATCGTCGCCGTCGGTGACGGCGTGAACCCGGTTCGTGTCGGCGAGCGCGTGTGGCTGTGGGAGGGCCAGTGGCAGCGGCCCCAGGGCACCGCGGCGCAATGGATCGCCCTACCCGCCCACCAGGCGGTGGCGCTACCGCCGACTGTCAGCCTTGAGCTCGGCGCCGGCCTCGGTATTCCAGCAATCACAGCTCACCGCTGCCTGTGCGCCGATGGCCCGCTCACCGACGCGCAGGTTTTGGTTCACGGCGGCGCCGGCGCAGTTGGGCATGCTGCGATCGAACTCGCTCGCTGGCACGGCGCACGCGTCGCGACGACCGTGAGCTCCGATGAGAAGGGCGAGCTCGCACGAGCCGCCGGCGCCGAGCTGGTCGTCAACTACCGCTCCGAGCCCGCCGCAGAGGTCATCCGTGAGTGGGCCCCAGACGGTGTCAGCCGGATCGTCGAAGTGAACCTCCCCGCCAACGCCGCACTGGATACTGAGGTTCTTGCCGAGGGTGGCGTCGTTTCCTGTTACGTCGCGCCGGACCGGGCCGTGGAGCTGTCGCGATCGCTGATGGTGCTGAACGCGCGTTTCTCGTTTGTGCTCGTGTACACAGTCCCGCTGGAAGCCAAGCTAGCCGCCGTTGCTGACATCTCCCAGGCCCTGCGGGAGGATGCTCTGACGGCCCTGCCCGAACACCGCTTCACGCTGCAGCAGATCGCCGCCGCCCATGATGCCGTGGAGCAGGGCGCCACCGGCAAGGTGCTCGTAGAGATCCCCTGAACAACTGGATCTGTATCCCGCCACGGGTGCCGCGCGGATCAGCGAAGCCGCGCTACGGATTTCAACCCGAAGCGGCGGCCGCTACTCATCATCCGGTAGCCGCCAACCCGGGTCGCCAGGCAGGTCGATCGCGCGCTGGGGTCCCCATGACCCCTTCTTGTAGGCCGTGGCTTTGGGAGGGTTGTCGATCAGCGGCGCGCAGACCTCCCAGATCCGCTCGATCTGGTCGGAACGCGTGAACAGCAGTCTGTCCTTGAGCATCACGTCATGCAGCAGGCGCTCGTAGGCCTCCAAGCCCTCAGGCTTGCCGAAGGCTTGCTCGATGTCGAGCGTGAACGCGGCGCGACCGAGGTCGAGTTTTGGACCCGGAACCTTCGCCTCAACGTCGATCCAGATCTTCGGGTCGTCGGATAGCTCGAACACGAGCTCGGACGGGCGTTGCACCTCGTGAGGCTCATGGTTGGCAAACATCTGCAGCGGCGCATCTGCGAAGCCGACCGTGACCGTGCGCCTGCCCACCGCCATCGCTTTGCCGGTTCGCAAATAGAACGGAACGCCAGACCAGCGCCACGAGTCGACGAAGACCTCAAGCGCGACAAACGTCTCAACGTCCGATTTAGGATCGACGTCGTCCTCACCTCGATAGCCGCGATATTGCCCGTAAACCGCGCGCTCGGGATCGAGCGGGCGCACAGCTTCGAACAGCTTTGTGCGCTCCGCATGCAACGACTCGGCGTCGATCCGTGACGGCGGCTCCAGCGCCACGATGCCGAGGATCTGCATCAGATGCGTAACGACCATGTCCCGAAACGCGCCGGTCTCCTCATAGAACGCGGCACGCCCCTGAATGTCCAGATCCTCCGGCACATCGATCTGCACGTAAGAGATGTGGTCCCGGTTCCAAATCGGCTCGAAGATGCCGTTAGCGAACCTCAGCGCGAGGATGTTCTGTACAGGTTCCTTCCCGAGGAAGTGATCGATCCGGTAGATCGACTCCTCCTCGAGCACCCCGTGCAGGACGGCGTTGAGCTGCTTCGCGCTGGCGACGTCATGGCCGAACGGCTTTTCGACAACCAGCGAGCAGTTCTCGGCGATCTTCGTCTTACCGAGCATCTTCACCATCTCCCCCATGGCGCCGGGCGGGACCGACAGGTACACGAGCCGCTCACCCTTCGCGTCAATCTCGGACTCAGCGTCGCTCACTGCCGCGGCAAGATCTGACCCGTCGTCGGCGCTCGACGCGACAAAGCTCAGTTTCTTCGAGAACGCCTCCCAGTGCCCATCAAGCTCCATGCGACCGTGGGCACGCAGTGCCTCTTCAACGTGTGCAATGAAATCGTCAGGCGTGTGACGGCCGGAACCGATGATGCGGAAGTCGTCTGGCATCATGCCAGCGCGGTACAGATGGAACAGCCCAGGCAACAACTTGCGTGCGGCAAGATCCCCGGTCGCGCCGAACAAGACCAGCACTCGGTTGGATGGCGCCTCGAATCCCGTTGTCATCGATCCGTCTCCTCGTTGGGGGTTTGGTCAAGCGAGTGGTTGTCCGGTCCGCTGCTTCAGAGATGCGGCGGCTCGGGGTCAGGCCACCGGGGCCACCACGTCCTGCTGAAAGCGAGCGAGCGTCTCGTACTCGACCGGAACCGCGATCAGGTGCGAGAGGCCGATCCGCCGAACCCGGTCTTCGAGCTGTTCCCGCATCCGCTCGGCCGGACCAATGAAGACGTACGGGCAATCAGCGAGCGACTGAGGTTCGATCCCGGTCTCCCTGCAGAGTTCCGCTTCGACACTGCTCACCTCTGAACTCGAGCAGAAGCGGACCGTCGAGGCGACGATCGAGAATTGCAGCGTGTCGGTGTTGCGGCCGGCCGCGGTGGCGCTCGTGAACACGCGCTCGACGGACGCCTCAAGGTCAGGCACTGTGGTTGTGAGCCGGCGCACTGCGTCCTTGCCGAGCGGCTGCGAACCACGGAGCGGGAGCCGGCGAGACGAGCCGTTGAGATCGACGACGTCGGCGTAGCGCCCGGCGATCTCAAGCAAACGGTCGGAGCCGCCCCCGAGCAACAGCCGCGGCGGGGTTGCAGAGGTCGGGCCAAGCGGCAGCTCACGCGCGGTCACGTACTCGCCGGCGAGACTGGCGAAGCCCTCGTCGAACAGGGCGCGCGCAAGTTGTGCGGCCTCCTCGAGCCGATCCATGCGCCGGCTGAAGGAAGCGAACTCGATACCGAGCGAGTCGAACTCCTCAGGGTTCCAGCCGCCGCCAATGCCCGCGAGCACCCGCTCGCCACCGACGAGCGCCGCCAACTCGAGGAACGACCGGACTGCCAGCGCCGGGTGGGAGAAGCCGATGTTGACCACGCAGGTTCCCAGCGTCAACCGCTCTGAGAGCGAGCCAGCGATCGCGAGCCTGATGAATGGATCGCCGCCGCGGAAAGACTCGCGACGGGCTTGACCGGCACTTACGAACAGATGGTCCGACATGAAGAAGCCGTCGAGCCCGGCCTTCTCGATCGCGCGGATCTGCTCGCGAAGGTCACCGGCGTCAACCACTCCCTGGGCGTGCAGTTTGAGCATGGCCGAAGTCTCTCAGGTCGCCGCGTCCACAGGCTCTGGGGGTTCTGTCTAAGCCAACGCTCAGTCTGTGACCGCTCGTCTCAGTTAGCTTCTGAACCATGAGTCGGCTCCCGCGAAGCCTCGCGCCGCTCCGGCATCGTGGCTTCCGGCTACTGGCAGGCGGGCAGTTCGCCTCCAACATCGGTGACCTCTTCTACGCGGTCGCCTTGCCGTGGTACGTGCTCGAGAACCACCGCGGTGCGTTGTTGCTCGGCACCGTGCTGGCGGCGTACGGGATTCCGCGCACCGTGATGGTGGCTTTCGGCGGCCCCTTATCCGACCGCTTCCGGCCGTGGACGGTGATGATGCTCTGCGACGCAGTGCGGGCGGTCGCTGTCGCCGCTCTCGCGATCATCGCGGCAACTCACCCAGCCAGCTCCGCGCTACTGGTGCCAGTAGCGGTGGTGCTTGGGGCAGCGGCAGGCGCTTTCATCCCAGGCTCCTTCGCGATAGTGCCGTCGCTGGTGCCAGACGAGGACCTGCAGGCCGGCAACGCGCTGACCTTCGGCGGCACGCAGTTGGCAACCCTGATCGGACCCGCAGTCGGCGGGGCGGCCGTGGCGTTGGTCGGCGCGGGCGCAGCGTTCGGCGTCGATGCCGCATCGTTCGTGATCTCGGCGGTCACGCTCTTTGGCGTCCGGGCCGCCCAGCAGGCTTCCGCTCTCGCCGGTGAAACCGTGTCAGCCGGCACGTCCACAGGACAGCCCAAGCAGCTGATCGGACTTGAGCAGTCGGTGGGCGGCGAGCACGTCGTCGCGCTGGGAACTTCGGCGGCCCCCGAGACCGACAGCCGCTCGGTGTTCCAGATCGTGCGCTCGACCCGTGTTTTGCAGGTCATGTTCATCGTCACCATCGCCGCGAACCTCGGATCGGGCGGGCTCAGCGAGGTCGCGCTGCCTGCGCTGGCGCGCGGGCCTTTCCACGCGGGTGCGAGCGGCTATGGGGCGATGCTCGCCGCATTTGGCGGCGGGGCGCTGATCGGCACAGTGCTCGCCGGCCAGATCACACGCCTGCGGCGGCCCGCAGTCGCTGGTTCGGCCGCCTTCTTTACAGAGGGAATCCTGATGGCCGCCACCCCCTACCTCGGCGGCGCCATACCAGCCGCCGTCGCACTCGCCATCTACGGTGGGCTCAACGGCTTCGGCAACACAGTCGTGATCACGGCGTTCCAGCGCTGGGCACCAGCACAGATGATGGGCCGCCTGATCGGCGTGATGATGTTCGCCAGCGTCGGCATCTTCCCGGTCTCGGTCTTCTTCGCCGGTGTGATCGTGCATGCCTCAGGCGCTGCGGTCTTCTTCCCGATCGCAGGCGCGATCCTCATGCTCGCGATCGCCGCGGGGCTCACCCAATCGAGCTGGCGCGAGTGGGGGGCGGTGGCCCCAGATAGCGGCGGCAAGTCGGGCTCAGCGACGGTTGCACAATCGAAGAGCGTGCACGATTCTGCGTCGCACTAGGATTACCGATCGGCGCAGTCTTCCGGGGTGGCTCGGGTCGCTCCCACCCGGCTCAACTATCCGGGAACTGGGCGGGATCCAATCTCGATTGCTTCGGCGTCAAGGGCGGGTTCGCGCTCCACGGAAAGACAATCCATCGGTCGGTACGCCGCCACACGTAGTCACATTTGACCACGGAGCGAGGCTTCTCGTAGAGCGTTGCGATCCGAGCCTCACCAACGCGCGGACCGCAGAACTGCTTGACGAGCGCCAGCGTGGCCCCGGTATCGGCCACATCGTCCGCGATCAGGATCTTCGCGTCCTCGAGATCTACTAACTCGGGGACGGGTGGGAGGATGATCGGCAGCTCAAGCCGCTCGTCGACGCCGGTATAAAACTCGACGTTCAACGTCCAAGTGTTCTTCACCCCGAGCGCGTAGCCGAGACTCGCGGCCACGATAAGTCCGCCACGCGCGATCGCGAGGATCACGTCTGGATGAAAGCCATCGTCATTGATGGCCTCGGCCAGCTCACGAGTGGCGGGACCGACATCAGCCCAGGTAAGGATCTCGCGCTGCTCGCTCACCTCGGTCAAACTACAGATCCCGGCGCGCTGAAGACACTAGGCCTACTGAGTACGCCGATCGAGGAAGGCGTAGACGTCAATCAGGTCGACGCCGGGGTGTGGGCTGAACTCGACCGTGTCGGTCGGCAGTCCGGAGACGAAGCGGCTGTGGTCGCGCGCGGACGCCCATGTGCCGCTATCCCAGCGGGCTGCGGCATCACGCGACGGTTGGTGACAGCAGGCCGGATCGGGGCAGGTGGAGACGGCGTGGTGCGGCGTGTCAGAGCCACGGAACCAATGCGACATGGCGTCCATCGTGCCTACGGTGATGGCGTCTCCGCGCTCTCGATCACGGTCCAGGTCGATGTGGGTCACGCACCAGAAAGTGCCACCGAGCGTCTCGGTTCGCTGGTGGTGAAGCTGATACGAGTCCTCGGACTCGAACGCCTGCCGGGAGCTCCACCAGCGGCACAGGCGTTGGCCCTCGATCGTGCCGTCGACGTCCGCGGGCAGCAGCACGCCGTCGTTTTCGTAGGCCTTCCAGAGCACGCCCTCGGGATCTGAACGCTGGAAGTGCACTGGGATTCCGAAGTGCCGAGTGATCAGGTTGGTGAGGCGGTGCGCCGCCATCTCATAGGAGATGTAGAAGAGCTCACCGAGGTCCTCCACAGAGATGTCCTCTTCACGCTTGGCGTCAGCCAGCGCCCGCACTACCGATCGCTCCGGCGCGAGCAGGGCGCCCGCAAAGTAGTTCGCCTCGACCCGTTGGCGCACGTAGCTCTGAAAGTCAGTGGGACGCGTGTGACCGAGCGCAAAGTGGCCGAGTGTCTGGGCGATCACCGAACGCGAGGAGCGCGTGCCGCCGGTGGTGTTCCTTTGCGGGACATAGACGACTCGGTTCTCAGTGTCGGTGACCGATCGAGTCGAGCGCGGCAGATCCTGTACCCGGGCGATGTTGAAGCCGAAGTACGACGCGATATCGGTGAGGTTTCGTTCTGATACGGCCCCCGGCCCTGGATAGCCGGCCGCGTCCAGCGCGCTTGTTGCGGCCTGCTCGATCTCTTCGAAGTAGTTGTCACGACGGCGCATCTCCTCGCGCATGGCCGCGTTCGCGGCGCGCGCGCCCGAGGTGCTCGCCACCGTGGGCTGCCGCTGATCCTGCTGGCCGCGATCGCTCGACAGCTGCCGAACCTGGTCGAACAGCGCCACGATGTGCTCCATCGCGACCGCGTCGAGTCGCGCGGAGGTCTTCAGGTGAGGAAGCCGCAACTCCTTATATCTGGGGTCCTCCTGGATATGCGCGAGCGCGACCTCGAGCTCCGCTCGGCGGTTGGGAGCTGCCCCGGAGAGCAGGTCCGCAGGGCGGCATTTGAGCGCTGTCGCGAGCTGGCCGACCGTCGAGAGTCGCGGTTCGCGATGGCCGTTTTCGAGCTGTGAGAGGTAGGAGGCAGAGCGGCCGACGGCCTCGCCGAGCGCATCGAGGGTCATGCCTGAGCGCTTCCGCAGGTACCGGAGACGGTGCCCAAAGATCAGCGGATCTAGAGATTCGGTGCTCATTTGCGTGAAAAGTTTTGCATTTCTTCTCGTAAAACGCAATATCTCCGGACATTCATTGGACAGATGCGTAGATATGTGGAAAAACGTTCAATGTGTCCATTAAGGAAAACATCAGTTCGGCACTGGTGACGAGGCTCGCGACGTTTTTGAATTTGTCGCCCTCGCCGATGGCTTTCCGCTGTTCCTAACCCTGCCCACTTACGACCTGATCGACTGACCGCACTCGCGGCAGCTACCAACCAAGCATTCCAAGGAGCTGACCGAAATGACCACCCTTTCAGACATCGCCGATGCAGCTATCGAACGCGATTGGGAGACCAATCCACGCTGGGCCGGGATCGAGCGTCCCTACAGCGCTGCCGACGTCGTGCGCCTACGCGGCACGATCCGAGTCGAGCACAGCATCGCCCGGCGCGGCGCGGAACAGCTATGGAGCCTGCTCCACCGCGAGGATTACGTCAACGCGCTGGGCGCGATGACCGGCGGCCAGGCGATTGAGATGGTCAAGGCCGGGCTGAAGGCGATCTACCTGTCGGGCTGGCAGGTCGCCGCCGACGCCAACCTCTCAGAACAGGTCTATCCCGACCAGAGTCTGTACGCGGCCAACAGTGTCCCGACCGTCGTGCGCCGCATCAACAACGCCCTGCGTCGCGCCGATCAGATCGAGTGGGCGGAGATGATCGAGGCCGGCAACACCGGTGCGCACCGTGAGTGGCTGGTGCCGATCGTGGCCGACGCCGAGGCAGGCTTCGGTGGCGCACTCAACGCCTACGAGCTGATGAAGTCGATGATCGAGGCCGGCGCCGCGGGCGTCCACTTCGAGGATCAGCTCTCGTCGGAGAAGAAGTGCGGCCACATGGGCGGCAAGGTGCTGATCCCGACCGGCCAGCACATCCGCACGCTCAACGCAGCCCGGTTGGCCGCTGACGTCACCGGGGTGCCGACGATCATCATCGCCCGCACCGACTCACTCGCCGCCAACCTGTTGACCACCGACGTCGACCCGAGAGACGAGGAGTTCCTCACCGGCGAACGTTCGCCGGAGGGCTTCTACTACGTCATGCCCGGGATCGAGACCGCGGTCGCCCGCGGGCTGGCCTACGCCCCGTACGCGGACCTGATCTGGTGCGAGACCGCAACACCCGACCTGGAGGAGGCGCGGATCTTCGCCGAGCGGATCAAGGACGAGTACCCGGACAAGCTGCTGGCCTACAACTGCTCGCCGTCTTTCAACTGGCGCAAGCACCTCGACGACGAGACGATCGCACGCTTCCAGCGTGAGCTCGGGGCCATGGGCTACGCGTTCCAGTTCGTGACGCTCGCCGGCTGGCACGCGCTCAACGAGTCAGCGTTCCAGCTCGCACACGGCTACGCGGAACGCGGAATGAGCGCCTACGTCGAGCTCCAGGAGCGTGAGTTCTCGATCGAGCAATACGGATACAGCGCCACACGGCACCAGCGCGAGGTCGGCGCCGGTTACTTCGATGATGTGGCGACCACGCTGTCAGGCGGTCTTGCCTCGACGCTCGCACTCGCGGGCTCGACCGAACAGCAGCAGTTCTAAGAGGTTGTTCCATCGCCCCGGCGCGCAACCGTGCGCCGGGGCGTCATCGTTGAGCCGGGAGTCCGTCGAGAAACTCCTGAACTGCCGCCGCGAAGCCGGCGCTGAAGCCCGTCGCGTCGGCTTCCTTGCTGGGGATCGTTGTCAGTGTGGAGCCGGCTATGAGTCGTGCGTGATGCTCACCGACGTCATACGGGTGTAAGGGGTCATCGCAATGGGCGATAACCAGTGTCGGTACCGCGATCCGGCTCCAGGCAGACGCATCGGATGACGGCGCTGTCTGCGGGAAACCTCGCAGCACCGCTGTGCTCTGCCTGGCCTGGGGACGCGTCAGTTGTCCGCGCAGTGAGCTGCCGGTCGCGGGGAACTCTGCGGCAAGCTGCTGGAAGTCCTTCCGTGCGCTCAGCAGAGTCGCAGCGTCTGCGGCATCCTCGGTCTCGATGAGCTCGGCGATGGCGGCGTAGAGCTCCTGCTTCCAGGCTTCCAGCGGGCGATCAAGCCAGGCCGGGCGGGCGAGGATCAGGGCTTCGATTCGTTTCGGGTACCGGAGCGCGAGGTTGAGCGCTACGCCGGCGCCCATTGAGATACCGGCGGTAGCAAAGCGCTGCAGCCCGAGGTGGTCGGCAAGTCGGATGGCGTCATCCGCGAGCAGGGCAAAGTTCGCATCAGCCGTATCCGTCAGGGGACTGCTGGCGCCGTGCCCGCGGGCGTCCGGCGCGATCAGCCGGTTGACACGCAGCTCTGACAGCAGACCAAGCGGCTGGGAGAGGTCGCCGCCCATGCCGTGATGAAAGAACACCGCCGGCCCGGCCGCCGTGGCACGTAATTCGTCGACGTAGTTCAGCGTGGCGCCAGCGGCGACTAGTTCGCTCACGCTCAGCCCACTCTCTGAAGCTCACCTGCGACGGTGCTGACCGCGCTGGCGACGTCACCCTCCTTGAGCCCGTGGATCACGACCGGGCCGCGGTAGCCGACGGCGTTCAGCTGCTCTGCCACGAGCCGCCATGGCACGACGCCAGCTCCAGCCGGGAGCTCCTGCTCGGGGAACCGCAGCTCCTTGGCGTGCGCGAGCACGACCGTGCCCTTCAGCAGATCCGCAGCTTCGGTGATGGTCGCCTCGACGCTGCCGTCAGCGACGATCTGTTCGGTCAGCAGGTTTGCCGCGTCGAAGATCGTGCCGATCCGCTCAGAGCCGACCTGCTCGAGCATGCGCACCGCCAGCTCCGCGGTCGAGACGACGTTGTTGCGTTCGGGCTCGAAGGCGAGTTGCAGGTCATACTCGGCCGCCAGCGGCGCCAGTTTCCTGAGAGTGGAGAGCGAATCGGCCCAGGCGTCGGATGTGGAATTCTCTGGATGCCAGCGCCACATGTCGTCGGCGTCACGCGAGCCTGTGCTGAGCGTCACCAGCGGGATTCCGAGATACGCCGCCGCATGACAGACGTTGCGGAACCGCTGCACGTAGCGTTCGCGCACCGCGGGGTCCGGATGGGCGGCGTTGAACGTGCCGGAGAGGGCGACCGCTTCGACTCCGCTCGCCCGGAACGCCTCGCGGGCACGCACCAGTGCTTGTTCGGGCGTGTTTTCCGGGACCGTGTCTAGCCCGACGATTGAGAGGTTGAACTGCACGGCGTCAAGCCCGGCGCTGCGCACGGCGTCGAGGCACGACTCAACGCTGGGCCGGGCGAAGGTCTTGGCGAAGATCGCGAGCCGCATCAGAGTCCGCCGTCCACATCCGCGAGCCGGACCCAGTCACCGGACTCAACGGCGTGGGCGACCGCGACCATGCCTCGCACGGACGCAACCCCATCCTCAGGAGTGCTGCCACGCGGCGACTCACCGGTTCGGATGGCGTGCGCGAAGTCCTCGATTTGAAGCCGGAAGACGTCGGCATCCTCCCCGAGCGGCTGGTGGAACTGGCGGTCCTTGGCAGAGAAGCACTGGACCTCGGCCGCTCGCAGGTACCACGGGTTGAAGACCTTCCCGAGCGCGCTGCCGTGCTGGCCATAGACCTGAAAGCCCTCCCACCAGTCCATGCGGACGGCGACCGTGAGGTCCAATTGGCCCAGACAACCGTTCTCGAACTCGGTCTCGAGGAACCAGCAGTAGGTGTCGGCCTTGGTCGAGAGCCGCGCGCGGATCGCCGTGATCGGCCCGCCAAGGTAACGCGCCGTATCCAGCAGATGGCTGCCGTGACCGAGCACGAGGTAGCGCCGACGATCGGCTTTGGGATCGCCTGGCGGACGCACAACCTTCTGGCCCGTCTCGACCAAGGGCTGTACCGCGTCTGTCATTGGGTAACGGTAGGTCGAGTCGCAATACCAGTGCTTGAAGCCGATCAGCTCACCGATCTGATCGCGGATGAAGTCGTGTGCGAAGGCGATGCCCGGGTCGTACCGCTTCTCGTGTCCGACCAGCACGACGCGCTGGTGGCGCTCCGCGGCCCGCGCCAGAGCCTCCGCATCTTCGACAGTCGTCGCCATCGGCTTCTCCACCAGGACGTGCTTGCCGGCCTCCAGCGCCTTGATCGCCAACGGAACGTGAAACTGATCCGCGACTGCGACCACAACGGCATCAACCTCAGGGTCCGTGAGCATCGAGTTGTAGTCGGTGAACGCCGTCGTCGGCTGGTGGACAATGACCATCCGCTCGAGCAGATCTTCGGCGGCGTCACAGATCGCGTACAGACGCACGTTGTTGGCCTTGCGGCAAGCCACGAAGTGCGCAGCCTGAGCTATTTGGCCCGCACCCAGAACGCCGACATTCAGCTCTTCACGGCCCATGTACATACCTCCGGGAGTCACCCGTCCGTCGGTTGTTCCTGGATCTTCGGACATGCATGCTTTCTAGCGCGCCGAGGTCGGCTCGCGCGGCGATGCCCTACCCGACGGTACGCTCGCGTGATGAGACCGGAGGAGTTGGCGAACCTCGCACATCTGCGGCGTGCTCGTGACCTGATGGACCACGAGTACTCGCGCCGGCTTGATGTCGCCGCGCTTGCGCGGACGGCGCTGATGTCGACCGCTCACTTCTCACGGCAGTTCCGCGCGGCCTACGGCGAGACGCCCCACTCGTATCTGATGACCAGACGGATTGAGCGGGCGATGGCGCTGCTGCGGCTCGGCGAGTTGTCCGTGACCGAGGTCTGCCTGGAGGTCGGCGGCACGTCACTCGGATCGTTCAGCGCCAGCTTCACGAAGCTCGTGGGCGAGACGCCGACGGCCTACGCGGTGCGCGACCACAGCGCTCTGTCGGGCCTGTCCGGTTGCGTCGCCAGAGAGCTGACCCGCCCGATCCGCGACCGGAGCAGAATTCGAGAAGCGCGGGCCATGCTGGCTGCTTCGGCTTGCCGGCATGAACCTCACCCTCGCTCAATGCTTCGTTCTGGTCCACGACCCAGACGCGGCGCTCACCTTCTACCGAGACCTGTTGGGTCTTGAACTCCGCAATGACGTCGCTCGCGGCGAGTTCCGCTGCATCACGCTCGGTGCCGCCGGGCAGCCGGATGTCGCGATCGTGCTGACCAACTATCTCGGTGGCAGCCCAGAGGACAGCGACGCGCTCGCCGCCCTGATTGCCAAGGGGTCGCTCGGCGGGGTGCATTTCCACACGGCCGATCTCGACGCTGCCTTTGCGAAGCTGAGCGCCTCAGACGCCGAAATTATCCAAGAGCCGACTGACCAGTCTTGGGGAACCAGGGACTGTGCCGTGCGTCATCCCTCAGGCAACATGGTGCGCATCGACCAGCCGCCTGCCTCCTGGTCATAGCCCGGCCCAGACAAGCAGCGTGGCTACGACCAGCGCGATGCCCGTGATCACGGTGAAACGGAGTTTCGGGATTGTTGGTGCGGCGTGCCCCGCGAGGTCGGTTGCGATCAGCGTCGCGACCGAGCCATGCGGGGTCGCCAGCGGGCCGATGGCCAGTCCGATCGATGCCACATAGCCGGTACCGGCGGTCAACAGCGAGCTCGCCCAGACACTCGCCGGCAGGTTGTTGAGGATCGCGGCTACTACTGCCAGCCCAACGGCCGTGATCAGCAGCCCCAGCAGACCGCTTGGGATCACGGGCGGTTTGAGACCGACTGCCGACACGACGATCAGCATCGCCCCGATCTGGATCGCGATCCGCCACGGGAAGATCACCTGGGGACGGCGCCGACCAGCGGCGAGGGCCAGCACAACTGCGCCGGTGAACGGCCACCACGGCGCGACTCCGAACAGCGGTGCCACCCACGCCGCCGACCCAGCCGCGGCCAGCGAGAGCACGGCGTGCAACTCGGCTCGCGATAGCGCGGTCTGCTGCGGCTTGGTACGCGTGTATTCGACGGCCAGCGTCCGCCGCTCACAGAGTGCAACGCCGATCGCAGAAAGTGCCGCCGCGACCAGTCCGGGCACGAGCATGTGAGCAGTGAAGGCAAGCGGCGATAGACCCAGCCGGTTGATCAGCACGAGGTTCGTCGGGTTGCCCTGCGGAACGGCGATCGAGACGACGTTGGCAACCGCCACGACCCCGAGGAACAGCGGCCGCATCGGCGCCTTGAACCGCTTCGTGAGCGAGAGCAGCAGCGGAACCATCAGCACCACCGCCGCGTCGAGCGAGACGGCGCATGTGATCGCGCCGCACAGCAAGCAGACGAGCACGTACAGCACCGTCGTGTTGCCTCTTGCCGCGGCCGCCAGCAGGCCCGCGGTGCGTGCCGCCAGCCCCGAGCGGTCGACGACCCGGGCAAGCGTCAGCGCCGCGGCGAGGAACGCCACCAGCGGGGCGACCACACTCGCGAGCGGCGCGAGGCTCGCGCCCAGAGCTGCATCGAGCCCGGCGAGGACCGCGAGCGCGCATGCTGCGGCCGCGCTGCGCGGCCGCAGCACCAACAGGCCAACGGCGATAAGTGCAAGAATGAGATGGAAGATAATCATGCTTAACCATTAAGCTTACTTACCTATGCCTCCCATTCATAAACCTCAGGTCGACGCAGCCGAAGCCCTGCTCGCCGTCGCGCCGCTCGCAAGCCGATGGATCGAGCGCCTGTTGGCCCAACACGATCCGCCACTCACCGTCTCGCAATACCTCGCGCTACGCGCGGTCTCACGCGAGCAACTGACCGGTGCGGCGCTCGCCCGGCGCACCGGAGTCTCCGGACCTGCCGTCTCGCAGCTGCTCGCCGGGCTTGCCAAGGCGGGGTTGGTTGACCGTCACCCCAGCCCAGAAGACCGACGTAACCAGACGCTGACGCTCTCAAACCGCGGCACCGCCGTTTACGAATCGGCCCACGAGTTGCTGCGAGCCCAAGTCGGCAGCTTGCTCGAGCAGCTCCCGCACCCGGAAGCTGATGCACTCAGCCGCGCACTACCCACGGTCGAGGCGGCGCTGGCCGGCACGACGCCGCCACGCCGGCCGCCGCCACCTCCCAGACCCCCGCGCGGTCGCCGCGACGACTGACCGCGACCGATACAAGGCCGTCACCCCGCTTCAGAACATTATCGCTCGCGATATTGACAACAATATTGTGAGGAGAGTAGTTTTCCTCCAGTAGCTAGTAGGGCTGCAAATACGCAGCCGACTCTGAGAGAGGAGTACTCGTGAAGGGGCATTTACGGCCAAAGCGGCCGTCGCGTATCCGTGCGCACAAACTCGTGACCGTGGTGGTAACCGCCACTGCGTTCCTGGGCGTGGTGCTGGCCGTGCCGGCACTCGCACAGCAGTCAGCGCACAAGGCAACAGCCGCGGTGACTCGCACCCACTTCTTCGCAGGCGCCAGCCAGAACGACGGCACGCAGATCGCGAATCTGCCAGTCGTCGACGCAAAGGAGACGTGCTCAGACCTGGCCCAGACCACGCAGGTCGCCGGCCAGACCGTCGCCATCTCCGAGCAGCAGACTGCCGCCGCAACCAGCGGCGGGCCCGTCTACTGCGCGGTGACAGGCACGATCAACACCAATATCGGGTTCGAGGTCCTGCTGCCGATCAACACCTGGCGACAGCGCTACCTGCAGATCGGCTGCGGCGGGCTATGCGGAAGCATCGGACTGAGCCCGCCTCAGACCGACGGCTACGCCCCGCTCGCGGACGGTGACTTTGTGATCGCCTCCCAGGATGAGGGCCACAGCGGCCAGAGCGTCGCCTGGGCAACGGACGGGGCACAGCGAGTCGACTTCGCCTACCTGTCCGACCACGTGCTCTCTGAGGTGTCGAAGGGGCTGGCGGCGCAGTTCTACGGGATCGGCCCGAAGTACTCGTACTTCGATGGCTGCTCCCAGGGCGGGCATCAGGCGCTGACCGAGGTCCAGCGGTTCCCGCGGGACTTTAACGGCGTGCTGGCCGGCTCCCCCGCGAACATCATGACCGAGCTCAACTCGATCTTCCACGAGTACGAGAACGCAGCCGCATTGAACTCCTCGGGCACACCGATCATCAGTGAGCAGCAGGCGGAACTGGTTGGAGCCGCGGCCCTGAAGACGTGCTACGCGAACACCGACGGGCTGATGCTCGACTACCGGGCATGTGAGCAGAAGTTCAACCTCGAGTCACTCGCGTGCCCCGGGGACGTCGCCGGGACAACTTGTCTGACACAGGCTCAGATCAGCGCGTTCAAGGAGATCTACAACGGCCCGGTCGATCCCCAGGGCAATCACCTGTTCCCGGGCGGCTATCCGCTCGGCAGCGAGGACGACATGAACAACGGCACCAGCGTCGCCCTGCCGGCGACACTCGGCGAGCCCGCCGTCAATGCGGCGTTCATCACCGAGTGGTACCAGTACTTCGCCACGGGAACGCCCGCCTTCGGCGTGAACCTCGGCGATGAAGCGGTTGCCGACGAGGTGTTCAACGACGCCACGTTCGACCAGGTCGAGAAGCTCGCCCCGTTCTGGGACGCGACCAACCCGGACATCGGCGCGTTCGCGCGTGACGGCGGCAAGCTGATCCTGTGGGCAGGCGAGGCGGATTACTCGATCCCCACGATCAGCTCGCTCTCCTACTACCAGGCGGTGGTCAAGGCGAACGGCGGCATCAACGCCGCCCAGCAGTTCGCCCGCTACTACCTGCTGCCAAGCGTCGGTCACTGCGGTGACGTCGACGGTGTCGACAAGGGTGCCGACAACTACAACGGACTTGGCGCCGTGGTCCAGTGGACCGAGTTGCACCAGGCTCCCAACAGCCTGCTCGCAACCCAATACAACGACGAGACCGTCGCACCCACACAGGGTGGAGGCGGACCTCCCGCTGGTGGCGCCTCGACGTCGGACCTGACGGACGCGGTGCCCGCGTTCGGCACGGCCGACACCTCCGGCGTGCACCGGACCCTGCCGATCTACCCGTACCCGGAACTCCCGGCGTACAACGGGACCGGCAACCCGGACCTCGCGTCGAGCTACTACGGCCAGGTCAGTCAAGCCGTACAGCAACCGACACCGTGGTTGGGGTCGTTCAACTCGGCCACGACCTGGTGCGACTCGGCGGGGACCGAGTGCCAGACCGTCAACTACAGCCGGCCACCGTGGTCGTGGTCATGGTCGCGTAGGCAGCACGACTAGTAGAGAGGCGGAACGACCTTCCGCTCCGCCCCTCTCCTGTCATGGATTGCCGCCCCGCCCGGCATGGGCGGGGCCGTTCCTTTTCGTGCTCGGCGACCAGGGATCCCGGTCGCCGCGGGCCGCTAAGCCGGAACCGCGCGCCCCACCGACACCTCACGTGTCCGGTAGATGTGCGCGACCGTAAGCGCGACGGCCGCCACCGATACGCCGATCACCACCTCAATCGCGGTGTGGGTGTGCGGCAGCAACTGATCGTGGGACACGGAGGTCGTGTTGCCGAGGATCGCCGTGACGACCGCCAGCACGACCGCGCCACCGACCTGCAGGCTGGTGTTGAGCAGTCCCGACGCGAGTCCCTGCTCGTGATCCGCGACGCCGCTGGTGGCCTGGGCGTTGAGCGCCGCGAAGCAGAGCCCAAAACCGATCCCTATCAACAACATCGTCGGCAGCATGAACTCGACATACGGCATCGTCGGCGTTGCGCGCAGGAACAGCGCGTAGCCGGTGACAAACGCGAGGAAGCCGATCAGGATCACGACCGGCGTCGGCAGCCTGGCAATGACCAGATGGATTCTCGGTGCGGACGCCAGCACGATCAGGCCGGTCGGCAGGAAGGCCAGCGCCATGCCGATTGGGGTCCATCCCAGCGAGTCCTGCACATAGAGCGTCACAAGGAACTGGAAGGCCGCGTAGCTGCCGTACATCGCGGCAGCTGCGAGGTTCGCGTGCACGAGTGACTCGGAGCGCAAGATCCCGAGGCGCAGCAGCGGGTGAGAGTGGCGCTTCTCGATCCCGATAAAAGCGACGCCCAGCAGCACGCTGACCACCAAGCAGGCGAGCGTCGTGGCACTCGTCCAGCCATGGGCCGGAGCTTCAACCACGGCGTAGACCAGCAGCAACAGAGAGCCAGTGGCGCTCAACGCCCCGAAGAGGTCGAAGTGCTCGAGCTTTAGAGCCTGCCGCTGGACACTCGGGATCACGCGCCAGCCAACCGCAACCAATGCCAGGGCGATCGGCCCTGGAACCAGCAGCGGCGCGCGCCAGCCGAGCTCCGTCAGCAGGCCACCGAAGACAAGACCCAGCGAGAAGCCACTGGCCCCACAGAGGGTGTAGACGCCGAAGGCGCGGTTGCGGGCCGGTCCTTCCGCGAAGGTCGTGGTGAGGATTGAGAGGCCGGCGGGCACGGTAAAGCCGGCTGAAGCGCCCTTGATGAAACGCAGCGCGATCAGTGCCAGGTCACTGCTGACGGCGGCGCTGATAACGGAAGCGACACCGAACACTGTGACCGCGACAAGGAAGACGGTGCGCCGGCTCACGAGGTCTGCGGTGCGACCGCCGAGCAACAGCAGGCTGCCGTAGCCGAGCACGTAGCCGCTGACGATCCATTGCAGCGAACCCGCTTGCAGGTGCAGGGAGCGGCCGATCGAGGGCAGCGCCACTCCGATCATCGAGAGGTCGAGGCCGTCGAGGAAGAGCGCGCCGCAGACGACCACCAGCAATAGCCAGGTGGCACGACTCCAGTTGAGATCGCTGACGTGGGTCGGCCTGGTCGGGCCTGCCACGTCGACTGAAGGGGAGGAGAGAGAAGAGGTCATACAGCAATTATATGCACATGCATCTTTTGCACTTACATAAAATGACTATGCATTAGATGTTTCTGCATGTATGTGCTTTTCAGCGCTAACCTTTGATGCATGGAAGCGCTGGAAACAGAGCCGCAGACGGACGAGCAAGCGTTGGACGCAGACGCGCTGGCGGCCGATTGGCATCGGATGCTCGGCCGCTATCACCGCACGACCTGTGCTCTGGACCGCGCTCTGATGGCTGACCACAGCATCACGGTGAGTGACTTTGAGGTGCTGCAACAGCTGTACGCCGCGAACGGTTGCCTGCGTATGCACGAGCTCGCCGAACAGGTCCATCTCACCCAGAGCGCGCTGTCGCGGTTGATTTCGCGGCTGGAGAAGGCCGGCCTGGTGGCACGCGGCATGTGCGAGGACGATCGCCGCGCTGTGTGGACCGAAATGACCCCGGCCGGCAAACAATGCTTCGTCGCCGCCCGACCGACGCACCGCGCGATCCTGCTTGAGCAGGCGAGCGGCGGCGGCATCCAAGAGTGCGTCACAGAAGCCGGATCAACGACCTAGAGGAGTACGGCAATGGCCGAAAAGGTTGTACTCGAACCGAGCGCTGATCATCCGATCACGGTCGTACCCAATCCCAACCGCGTGGTCGTCCGCTACGGCGACACGACGATTGCCGATACACGAGCGGCAGTGACTCTGAGCGAGGCGAGCTACCCAGCGGTGCTCTACATCCCCTTGGCTGACGTCGACCAGCAGCAGCTGGTGAGAACCGAACACGAGAGCTACTGCCCGTTCAAAGGTGACGCGAGCTACTACAGCATCCCCGTCGCTGGCGAGAATGGGGAGAACTCCGTCTGGGAGTACCAAGAGCCGTACCCGGCGGTCGCGGAGATCAAGGACCGAGTCGCGTTCTACGCGAACCGGGTTGAGGTCACCGAGGAACCGTAGGGTTGGCTGACGGCCGGGTGGTAGCGTGCGCGCATGCCATCCGGCTGGTCACTGGGGAACTACGAGGAGTGGCGGGCGACCTGCGACACGCTGCACGCCCACACTCAGCTCCTAGGCAAGCTCGCGGCGGCATTGGCGCCACGTGAGCCGAACTTCCAGCACGCAGCGTTGCGCCTCTCCGCACGCGGATGGGAGACGGGACTGCTGCCGGCTCCCAATGGTTCCGGGGGCGTCGTGGTCGCGCTCGATCTGCTGGCCCACGAGGCCGTTGTCGAACACACGAACGGGCTCACGCGCCGGACCGCGCTCGCGCCGGACCGCCCGGTCGGCGACGTGACGCTTGAAGTTCTGGCTGGGCTGGCGCAGCTCGCCGGTGTCGTGCAGCTCGACCTCACGCCCGCTGAGGTGCCATGGAAGGTGCCGCTCGACGCCGACCGCGAGCACGCTGACTACGACCGCGGCCAGGTGGCTGCCTACCTGGCGGCCGCGACCCGTGCGGCTTTTGTCCTGGCGGCGTTTCGCGCTCCCTACCCTGGACGCTCGACGCCCGTCAACGCCTGGTGGGGATCGTTCGACCTGGCCGTGAATCTCTTCTCAGACGCCCCGGCGCAAGCTGGCGCCGGCGGCGAAGCCGCGACCGGCGGCACCGAGGCGCGGGAGTTCGCCGTCGGCTGGTGGCCAGGCGATCAGCGCTACGGAAAGGCCGCCTTCTACGCCTACGCGCGCCCAGCCGGCGAAGGCTTCGCGGACTCCGATCTCGCACCCGCGCGTTGGCACGCGGATCTCGGCGAGTACATCCTTGACCTCGATCAGATTCGGTCGGCCCCAGACCCGCATGCCGTCGCGCTCGACTTTGCTCGTTCGGCATTCAGCCAGGCGGCGAGAACCTAGTCTCGCCGCCGCTGAAGAGCTCAGAATTCGATGCGGGTCTCCGCAGGAAGCACCAGCACCGAACTACGTGCACTGTTGAGTTCGTTGCGAACGTCGCCGGCGACGATCACACGACCCTTCGGGGCGCCGGCCTGTGATCCAACCACGATCAGGTCAACCGGGCCAGAGCTTATGTCCACCACGGTCGCGCCGAGCTTCTCCGCCAACGCGGCCGCGGTTGCCCGGGCGTCGTCATTGACGGGACCGGCGAACGGCACGGCGATGGTTCTGATCCCGCTGTCCGCCTTGGCGCGCAGTCCGGCGGCCGCAACGGCGACCGCGACCGGCCCGCCCTCAATCAGGCGCTGGGCAGAGGTGCCAGGTTCGGCGCGCCCCACCGGGGTGCGGTAGTCAGAACCAAAGACCACGATTGAGGCGCCTTCCTGCTGCGCGAGCCCGCCGAGCACCTCGGCGGTCGCGGCGCCGACGACCACATGGCGAGCGACTTCACCCTTCATCAAGGCGGCCCCCCGCTCCAAGCGTTGCTCGGCGTCATGCTGTGCAACCTGCTCGCGCCGTGGGTCGAACTCCTTGGAGTGACGCACGTAGGCCAGCGCGACGGACGATCCGGTTTGAGCGAGAAGAGTCCCCAGTGCGAGGCCGTCGTCGTCGTTCGGAGTGCCGTCGTAAGAGATGATTAGGTCAGCTGTCATGCCCCACATACTCTGCGACGGCGCGGACGACCGCCTTCTCCCCGTGGATAGCGATCAGCACCTACCTATATCCGCGCGGCGGGTCAGCGCCCGGCACGAAACCGCTGGTGCTTGGCCTTCGGTTCGCCGTATGAGGCCGTTGCATAGTTATCCTGGACGCGTGTTTGGGGTGGTCAGAGATCAGGAGGGACGAGATGGCGAGCCTGCGTTCGCTGCCGCCAATCCCTGACCTGCGCTTCCTGCGCGAAGAGGCAAAGCTGCGCCGCCGGTCCGGGGAGTTCGCCTCCATCGCGCTCTCGCAACTCGCAATCGCGCGTGAGTTCGGCTTCCGCACCTGGCCGCGACTGAAGCTCCACGTCGATGGCCTCACGCTCGAGGCGCCCGAACGGGCGGCGCTACTGATCCGGTCCACGATGTCGGCCGATCTGCGCGGTGCCCAGGCGATGCTGGAAGCCGATCCCGCCCTGGCTCGCTACGACATGGCCTGTGCCTGCGCCTGCGGCGAAGTCGAGGAAGTCACCCGGCTGCTTGAAGCCGACCCCGCTACGGCCAACGCGCCGACCGGCCCGAACGGCTGGCAGCCGATCCTCTACGCGTGCTTCTCGCGCCTGCTTCGGGGTGACCGAGACCGGGCTGCCGGCATCCGTGAGGTCGTCTGGCGGCTGTTGGTGGCCGGCGCCGATCCGAACGCCTCGTTCATCGAGAACGACTGGCTGCAGGTGGCGCTCTACGGCGCCGCCGGGATCGCCGGCGATCCCGAGTTGACGCGCATGCTGCTGGAAGCGGGCGCCGAGCCGACTGACGACCTCGAGGGGTATCACGGCAATGAGGTGCTCTACCACGCATGCGAGTTCCCCGAGCCGACCTGCGCGCGGCTCGTGATCGAGGCTGGAGCACGGCAGGACTTCGTGAACCACGCCCTGGGCAGAGCGCTGAACTTCCCCAACCACGAGATGATCGAAATGTTCTGTGGTCGCGGCGCACAGGCCTCAGCAGACCACCTGCTTCAGGCCGTGTGGCGCCGGCGACCGCCACGCACGGTGATCGCCCTCATCGAGGCTGGCGCATCGGTCGACAAAGCAGGCGACGACGGCCTCACCGCGCTGCGGGTTGCGGTTTGCTGGGGCGACGTAACGATCGCCCAGATCCTGCGTAACAACGGCGCCAGCGAGGCGGCGGTAACCGACCAGGACCGTGCTCTGGGGCGATACATGTCCGGAGAGCGAGTCGCCTTCAGCGTCGACCGCTCACTGGCCCACAACATGCTGATGCTGTCGATCGAGACCGGCAACCTCGAAGCGATGCGCCGCCTGCTGGACGCGGGCACAGCGATCGACGGCGACCCGGCGAGCGAGGACATTCCGCTCGGCAACGCCTGCTGGCGCGGCCGCGTGCAAGCCGTGCGCGAACTTGTAGAGCGCGGCGCCGCACTTGAGTTTCGCGACGGCGGCAGCGCTATCGGAGCGACTCTGCACGGATCACGGCACTGCCACGATCCCGAGGGCGGTCCTTCAATGCGCACCGTCGATGAGGTTCCAAAGGCACCCTACGGGGAGATAGTGCGGATCTTGCTCGCCGCGGGGGCGCAAGTCCCAGCTCGGATCGGCGATAGCCGGCAGCGGGCAACGATGCTGATCGCGGAACTCGGGATCGAACCGCCTGCTTGACGGGTTCACCCACCGCCGTGTGACGGCCGCGTTGCTCGCCGGCTTCATCGGGATCGGGCTGGCTTGCGGCGCAACTGATGCGCATGCAGGCGGCGCATACGCCCGCGCGGCAACGACGGGCAAACTCGGTGTCGCCTCCGCTCGGTATCTGAGCAGCGATCCTGAGAGGCTCAGCGCAATCGGAGCGAGCTGGGCGTACAACTGGTCCGCGACTGCGCCGGCCACCAACTCCTCGCTGGCGTGGGTACCGATGATCTGGGGCTCGGGGTCGATCACGCCAGCGGTCTTGGCCGCGCTGCGCCGGGCTCAGCGCAGTGGCACAGCCCATTACCTGCTCGGATTCAACGAACCCGACTCAGGCTCGCAGTCGAACCTGACGCCGACCCAGGCCGCGGCGCTCTGGCCGCAGCTCGAAAGCACCGGATTGATACTGGGGTCGCCCGCTCCGGCGGTCCCGACGGACGGCTGGCTCGCCAAGTTCATGAAGCTGGCGCAGCAGCAGCATCTCCGCGTCAACTTCATCGCGCTGCACTACTACCAGGACTTCACAAACCCGCACGCCGTCAGCAAGCTTCGTACTCAGCTGATCGAGATCCACAACAAGTACCGCAGGCCGATCTGGATCACGGAGATCGGCGCGCTCAACATCCGCAGCTGGGGTGAGCCGATGTTGCACGCCGCCAGCTCGAGCAGAGCGGTGAGCTACATGCAAAAGCTGTTCGCAATGCTGAACGCGCTGCCGTTCATCCAGCGCTACGCCTGGTTCACGGATAACTGCTGGAACGATGTCGCGTGCCGAGACAGCTCGCTCTTCAACGGCAAGGGTCAGCTCACCCCAGCGGGCCGCGAATTTCAGAGCGCGGCCGGCTAATGCGGCGTTCGACGACGCTGGCTAGGCCAGAAACCCAGGATCCGAAGGCACGTCTACTCCGTGCTCCTGCAGCGCCGCGAGCGGCACCAACTCAAGCGCCCGCTCGTGTGTGGAGGCCAGCACCACATATGCGGCCGCTCCGTCGTTGTAGGCGCGCAGCCAGTTGAGCGCCGTCACACACCAGCGGTCGCCCGGCGTCAGCCCAGGGAAGCCGTACTGCGGAACCGGGGTGCTGAGGTCGTTTCCGATCCTCTGCTGATGCTCAAGGAACTCCGCCGTGACCACCGCACAGATGGTGTGGCTGCCGTAGTCCTGCTCACCGGTGTTGCAGCATCCGTCCCGGTAAAAGCCGGTCAGAGGCTCCGTCCCGCACGCCTCGAGATCGCCACCCAGGACGTTTTTGATCACGAGCTCAGTGTCCGGGTTCGTCACGGCGACACGTGTTGCTTCTTCTTGGGCTTGCCCGACGAGACCACGATCGCGATCTTCTCACCCACGGTGACGGCCGCACCACGTCGCGGGCTGGTGGAGATCACGTCGCCCTTGCGGATCGATTTTGAAGTCCTGTGAGTGAGCTTTCCGACCTTGCAGCCCAAAGCCCTGATCACAAACTTCGCCTCGCCCACCGGCAGCTTCGCGAGCGCGGCTAGGTGGAGACGGAGCTGCGGCGGCAGCGGCGTAGCAGCAGCCACGTCGAGCGTCGCCGAAGCGCTGTTGTTGGTCTCGTTGGGGTCGGTGACTACCGTGCTGGCCGTGGCGGTGTTGGCGTAGGAGCCGGTACTCTTCGCGGTCACGATCACCGCGATCGTGGCGGGGGCGCCGGCCACGACGCAGCTGACAACCTGCCCGCTGACACTGCAGCTGCCGTTACCGGCGCTCACGGAGTCGACGGTGAGTCCCGCCGGCACCGTGTCGGTGACCGTGACCGGGAGCGCGCTGGGGCCGGCGCTGGTGACCGTGAGCAGCAACGCGCTGGTGCCACCCACGCCGATCGAGTTCGGCAGCAGCTGCTGGGTCAGCGCAACATCCTCACTCTGAACAAGATTGGCCGAGACGTTGAGCACGCGTTCGGGCGCCACTGGGCTTGGGGCCGAGAGCGAAGCGCCCACGGTCGGCGTTCCATCAACAGGGATCAAACCGTCGGATGTCGTCAATGAGCCACCGAACCAAAAGCAGTCGACAGCGCTGACATTCGAGGTGGCCACGCCGAGCAGATCACCAGCCTGAACCGCGATCGGAGCGCGGAGCGTGTAGGTCTGAATCAGCGGTGGCGTTGCCGGAACAAGCTCGCTGTCGGTCCCGACAACGGTATAGGCGCCACCGCTCGGGCGAACCACCATCAGCTCGTACGGCGCACCGACCGTCGCTGCGGTCGTATTGAAGCTCCAAGAGGTGATCGCGCCGCCACCAGCGGGCACCACGTAGTCGTAGCTCGTATCGGTCACAGTCTGAATAAGGTCCAGAGTGGCGTTGCAAAGCTCGGTCGACGAGCCGCTCGGAACCGTCGTATCACCAAGCGTCAGCGCATCCGACGACGCGCACACAGCCAGGGCGACCAACGCCACAGCCATACCTACTGCCACCATCCGCCGGACCCGCCACATACCCAGCCCCCTGTGTAGAAGCGATCGAGACCGGGACTCTATCCGGCGGGATCGATGCCGCTCACGCCAAGCTGTTGGCCGCTGCCATCGCGGCCTTGGCCGGGCCGACTAGCGACTCCTGCAGCCGCCGCACCGCGTCGAGATGGTCCCCGGTCCAGATCACCCGCACTCCGGTTGCGCTCGCGTGGCCATCACGGTCGCGCAGATCGCTTGCGACCGTTTCGACAAGACGGCTGTCAGCCTCCGCGTCGACCGACATCGCCTCCGGCACGTCAGCAGCGCCGGCGAGGCTGGCGGCAAAGCGGTCATACCAGGAGGTCAGACTGCCGGCGGTGTCCAGCAGCTCACGCCGCGCGCCGGCACGCTGCCAATTGCCGGTAGCGGCTTCCCGATCGTCATCCCAGAGGTCGAGCACGGCATCGGCCGCGAGGCGAACTCCGGCGACCCCGGTGACGAGCGCGGTCACGTCCGCCAGCGGGACCTTCTTCTGCCCGCGCTCGGTCAGAAAGCCGCGGAAGGTGTCATCGAGACGACGTGCCGAAGCCGCGGCTTTGATTGCCTGGGCGCGCGGTGGACCGGCGGGCGGGCCTGAGGAATCGCAGCAGGCAACTCCGAAGGCGACCGCGTCGGCCAGATAGCTGCTGCTGTCGACGTAGGCACGACCGAGCGCGCGTCCCAGGTCGGCGCCGGCACCACGGGGCCAGAAGAGCAGCCCGACAGCGAGGCTCACCGCCCCACCGATCGCGACATCCTCGACCCGGACCAGGCCGAGTTTCCAGCCGACGGGCACCAGCAGGTTGAAGAGCACCAGCAAGGTCAGGGTGAAAGCCGCCTGCCCCGCCGCAAACGAAATCGCAGATGGCGCGAGGCCGCCGCACAGCACAGCGATCGGCAGGATCACCCAGAGCAAGGTGGTGTTGGTGCCGATCAGAGCGACCAGCGCGCCACCGACGATGAAGCCCGCGGTCGTGCCGAGCAGACCCCGCAGCACGTTCTGCCCGGTGCTTAGCGCGTTTGATCGCAGCACCGCGAGCGCGCCGAAGACGACCCAAAAACCGTGCTGGACGGAGGTCAGGTCCGCGATCAGCACCGCCAGCCCCAGACCGCTACCGCCGCGCAGGCTGTTGTGCAGCCAGGAGGAGCTGGGCTCGGCGTGGGCGAGCGCGCGCTCGCGCACGGAGGCGAAAGCGCCCGTGAAGCCGCTCGGCTGGCGACCTAATAGCCGCTCGATCCAGCTGCGCCTCGAGGCCGCCGCGGCGAATTCAGCGTTGGCGGCGATCTGCTCGGTGACGTAGGCGAGCTCCTGTGCACGGAAGCTCGGATCAAGCGCTGAGATCACCGTCGCCGCCAAGGTACCGTCGGTCTCCTGCAGCTCCGGCCCACCGACAGGCACGCTGGTGGTGTGGGTTTCGAGCTCCCGCAGCGCGCCACGCAGGCCGTCACGTGCAGAACGCAGATCCTCGCCGGAACCGCTGCCCGCGAGCGCGGCCGCAGCCTGTTCCAGCACCTCGGCAGCCGCGAGTTTGACATCGCAGACGGCCTGGCTGGCGGCCGCCGGACGTGTCTGTGGTCGGGCCCGCAGCACCACGCCGCTCAGCCAGCGCAGCTCGTCCACCAGCCGGATCTCGGCGCGAGCCTTGGTGCTCAGCCCGGTCGGCCGATAGGGCGTCGCCAGAAAGAGCTTGTCGAGCGTCGCGACGCTGGCGTCCGCCTTTGAGCGAGCCTGCTCAGCCGCAGCGGTTGACCGCTCGCCGCCGTCCCCCAGGATCCAGGCGATCTCCGCACGGATGCGCGCGGCCAACGCACGGCAGGCGTCGACCGCCCGTCCTTCCACCGGATAGGCGACGGCCGCGGGCCAGAGGATCGTGATCGCGAATACCGAAACCAGCGCCGCCAAGCCCCAGCCCGCAACGCGGTCCGGCATCTGCGAATTCGGCCCCGGAACCGTCACCGGGAGGATGAAGGAGAGCAGCAGGGGCGTGGTGGCGCTGGCGATCACCGAACTCACGACGCCGCTGAAGAGGACCGCGAAGCCCACCAGGAACATGCCGACGACCGACAGCACCGTCGAGCGCGACACAAGCGTGCCGATGCAGATCAGCAACGCACACGAGAGTCCCAGCAGCGTCTGGGCCCGAACGCGGTCCAGCAGGGTGCCGGCGAAGTCCACCATCAGCAGCATCGCGAACGACCCAAACGCCAGGAAGTACGCCATCCCCGGGTTTGCGATCACCTTGTCCCCGAGCGCGAACAGCGACGGCATCACGATCGCTGCTCGGGAGGCGCGACGCAGGGCCGCGTAGTTGGGATCGTGCGTGCGCAGCCAGGCGCGGGCGCGGTCCAACAAGGAGATATCGGGACTCACCGCAGACAGGGGCGGGAATCTACATCGAGCGGGCGCGTGGGTCCAAGCCGAGCGCCGGGCGGCGAGACGCGGCGTGAGTTATGAATACCTGGAGCGTCTTTGGTAGAGGTGCCATTCCGTCCACCGCATCAGGAAAAGTGCTCTGTTCGGCGAAAGATGCCGACTAGGTGGGTGACGGCTTCGCGGCCGCCCGATGTTGACAAACAAAGGTAAGGCCTGATCTTTTGAGTCGCTTGGGACCTTCGCCAACGGCGGTTTACAAAGGCCCCTTCACCGAGGAGGCAGCGACGCGCCTGCTCTGGCGGGCCGGGTTTGGGCCACGCCCGGGCGACGCCGAGCGCGTTTCGAAGCTCGGACTTGACGCCGCTGTCGCTTCGCTGACGCGGCCTTCAGGACAGGCGAAGCTGATCGGCAAGGCGCCGCACGGCGCCAAGAACGTGCCGCTCGATCCGATCAACGTCTGGGGCGACGATCACTGCTGGTGGCTCGACCGCATGGTCCGCTCCGACCAGCAACTGATCGAGCGCATGACATTGGTCTGGCACAGCTGGTTCGCGACCTCCGAATCCGCGTCCAGCGCCAAGCTGATGATCGATCAGAACTGGACGATGCGACGCAACGCCCTGGGGAACTTTCACCAGCTGCTGCTCGACCTCACCGTCGACCCCGCGATGCTGCTTTGGCTGAACGGCAATGAGAACGTCAAGGGCTACCCGAACGAGAACTACGGCCGGGAGATGCTCGAGCTGTTCACGCTCGGCGCCGACCAGGGCTACAACGAGGATGACGTGGTCCAGAACGCGCGCGCTCTGAGCGGCTGGACCAACACCTGGAGCGACACCGAGGGCCCGATCGACTTCCACTTTGAGCCGACTCTGCACGACGATGGCGTCAAGAAGATCTTCGGCAAGCGCGGGCGTTTTGATTGGAAAGACAGCTGCCGGCTGGCTGTGACCCACAAATGGCACCCCTCGTTCTTCGTCCAGAAGCTCTGGGGCTACTTCGTCGGCGCCGATCTGCCGACGGGCACGGCCAAGGAGCTTGAGCGGGCATACGTGTCCGGCGGTTACGAGGTACGCCCGATCGTGGAGGCGATCCTCCAGCACCCGCTGTTCTACGAGGGCCCACGGCTGGTGATTCCGCCGGTGGTCTGGACGGCCGGCATGCTGCGCGCCAGCAAGCAGACGATCACGACCACAAGCTGGGCATGGATCGCGAGTCTTACCGGACAGGTTCTCTTCCAGCCTCCGAACGTATCCGGCTGGGACTACGCCCAGTGGCTCGACACTGCGCGTTGGGCTGGACGCCTGTGGGCGGTCGACACTGCGCTCCAGGACCACACGTTCTCGGGCAAGACCTATCCGGGGGGCGACAAGGAGACGAACGCGCAGTCCTACCAGAACGCGATCGACTTCTGGGGCGGTCGGCCGCTCTCAAAGGTCGCTGCTCAGCATCTGCTCGACCTCGGCGGCCGCATCTCACACGGCCAGAACCAGACATGGGAACAGGTTGAGTTCCGCCAACAGCGCCAGAACGCTTTCCGCAACCTGGTCCCGATGACCCCCGACTGGATGACCGCATGAGCGACACGCCAAACCCACAGGTACCCGGCGCCCAGAACTACTGCGACGGTTTCGCGCGCTCGCAGATGGTCCGCCGCGTCCTAGCGACTGGCAAGCGGCCAGTCGCGCGAGAGTGGGATCCACGCATGCCGATCCCGGCCGGCGTCGGCGTCGACCGCCGCCACTTCCTGGCAGGCATGTTCGGCGGCGTGGCGATGGTCTACGGAGCCGAACGCTCCGGCCTGACCGACCGGATGCTCGGCAACGGCATCGCCCAGGCAGCGTCGCTGCAATCTCCAAACAGCCCGATTCTCGTTTCGCTGTTCATGCAGGGCGGACTCGACTCGCTGTCGCTGCTGGCGCCGGCCGGCGACCCGCTCTACGAGAAGTACCGGCCCACGCTCGCCGTCGCGCCCGGGTCCGGGGTGCAGTTCCGCGAGGACCCGAGCCTCACGTGGCACCCATCGGCTACCTCAATCGGCAACCTGCACAACGCGGGCAAGGTAACTGTCGTCCCGGGCATCGGCTACGGAGACCCGGACCTCTCGCACTTCACCTCGCGCCACTACTGGGAGGTCGGCGCCACCGACGCGTCGCTGAACACCGGCTGGATGGGTCGTTTCCTCGACGTCTACGGCGACGAGACCAACCCCTTCCAGGGTCTTTCGATGGACGGCCAGATGAACCCCTCGCTCGCCACCGCGAAGAACCCAACCGCGGCGATCGATCAGCCCAACAACTTTGCCGTCTATCTGAACGGCGTCTGGGGAGACGCCTCCAACTGGACGCTCGAGACCGCCTCGCGACTCGGTGACAACCAACGTCACTCGAGTGACCCCGCGATCAAGCAGGTGGCGGGTGCGGCCTCCGAGGTGGGGATCGTGCGACGCAGCTTGAAGCCGTGGTCGAACGCCAGCACGGTGTCCGGTACCGATTCGACAACCAACCCTGGCGCCGTCTACGGCAGCTCGGTCACCTACCCCGAAGCGTCGGCGGGAGACCTGCCCGGCAGGCTCGCTGGCCTGGCTTCGATGATCGCCCACGGGTTGCCGCTCACCTGCGTCGCGCTCACGACCGATACGCAGTTCGACACCCACGCGAGCCAGACGGCGACCTTCAACGCGGGCGTGCAGCTGGTCTCCGACTCGCTCGCCGCGTTCCAGGCGGACCTCGAAGCCCGCGGGATCGACGACCGTGTGATCGTTCACGTCTGGTCGGAGTTCGGCCGCCGTGCGCAGGAGAACACCTCCGACGGCACCGACCACGGCGCCGCCGGCACTTCACTGCTGATCGGGAGCCGCGTCAACGGCGGCATGGTCGGCGAGTTCGCGCCGCTCAGCCGGCTCGACGTGAACGGGAACCAGCGTGAGAACGTCGACTTCCGCGGCGTCTACTGCTCTTTGGTGGAGCAGTGGTTCAAGAAGGATGCCGGGGCAGTAGTCGAGCACGCATCACGGTTCCCGCGCTACAGCCTGATCACATGAGGCGCGCGCTACTGCTCTGCTTCTGCACAGTCGCGGCGATCCTGCCGGCGGCGGGCATCGCCACCGGCGCCCAGCACCGGGCTCCGTCGGACCTCCTAATCGACGCGCAGGAGTGGTCGCTCTGGCCTTCGCGCACGTCGGTCCCGGCCGGCACGGTCTACGTCGAGCTCTGGAACCGCGGGCAGGATATGCACGACTCCTGGGTCCGGCGACTTGACAAGCACGGACAGATGGTCGGCCCTGTGTTGGACAAGATCAAGGTCACCCTGCCAGGGGCTATCAGCCACGCGACCTGGCATCTGGCGGCCGGCAAGTACGAGCTCTTCTGCTCGATGCCGGGCCACCTGAAGTTGGGCATGCATGCCCGGCTGACAGTGACCAGTCACTGAACTCCTAGAGGCGCGTCGGTCGGCGCTCGCCAGAGCGGCACACGCCGCAACGCAGACGCCAGCGCAAACCTACTCACTCTGGGGGACTTAGTCGGCCTGGAGCCGAGTTTCTCCCCCGGAGTGGCGTAGACAGTGACAGCAGCGGCACTGGCCGACCGTCAAACGCTGGCCAACGCGACGGCTGCGGCGACGAGCTCGGCGTTGCCCGCGGCGACGCGACCGTCCGCGAGAACAGTTGTGTCTTCGAGCCCAACGCGCACGTCGAAGCCGGCGCTAAAGCCCGCCGAGATCACCTCCCAGGTGCGTTCACCGAGGCCGTGCCAGAGCTGGGGAACTCCGGCGGGTACCAGTGCTGAGACGGCACGCGCGTCGTCGGCGCCGCCGTCGACCTCGACCAGGGCGCGCAGGACGCGGTGCGCGAATGCGCCCGCTGCCAGCGCATGCGCCTCGGCCGGCGTCGAGAGGCCGGCCTCGATCTGCAAGCCGGCCCGCAACGCGGCCCGAGCGATCCCCTCCCAGCCGAGCTCCCCGATGTTTACGGAGATGAAGTCCGGAGGCGTCTTCCAAGCCAGGATTGCCGCCGCCCGGGCAAAGGGGTCGGGATCGATCAACTCAGCGCTGGAAAGGCCGATCGGCAGGCGCGGAGCGGCCTTGCGAATCGCCGCAACGGCGGCATCACAGTCGCGCGGCTTCATCGACTCGAGAGCGTTGGCGTCACGCGGATGCAGGTGCACGCAGAACGCACCGGCATTCCTAGAAGCGACCGCGTCGGCCGCGAGCTCGGCCGGAGTCTGCGGGACGGCGGAATGGTCGGAGCGCGTCAGCCCACCGTTGAGACAAGCCTGTACAGCCACGAACATCAGTATCCACGGTCGGGACCCTCGTCGGCTGCGCTACGGTCGGCGGGTGTACAGAGTCCCGTCAGCGGCGTTGTTCGCAGGCCCCGGCAGCGTGCTGGCGGTGGCTACGTCCGCCGTGGCCGTGGTGATTCTGTTGACCTGGCTGCTCGGGCTGCGTCTTCGAGACGTGTCCGTGATCGACCCGGTCTGGGGCCCCGCCTTCGTGGTGGTTGCCGTTGTTGCGGCGCTGGTTGGTGATGGCTGCCCTGCGCGGCGTTGGCTGCTGCTCGCGCTCACGGCAATCTGGGGCCTGCGCCTTGGCATTCATCTGACCAGACGCAAGCTGCACGAGCCTGGTGAGGACCGCCGCTACACAGCGATGCGAGACGCACATCCGAACAACTTCGCGCTTTGGAGCCTCGGCTGGGTCTTTGCGGTGCAGGGCATTCTGGTGCTGATCATCTCGCTGCCAGTGCAGGTCGGCGCACGCAGCCCCGACCGGCTCTCGTGGGCGATCGCACCCGGATTGATCGTGTACCTGCTCGGCCTCGGATTCGAGGCGATTGGGGACGAGCAGTTGCGTCGTTTCAAGTCCCGTCCCGAGAGCAAGGGCCGGGTCATGGATCAGGGCCTGTGGCGCTACACACGCCACCCGAATTACTTCGGAGACGCCTGCGTATGGTGGGGCATCTGGCTGGTCGTGCTGCAGTCCGGCGGCAGCTGGTGGACCGCGATCGGCCCCGCGATCATCACGCTCTTCCTGGTACGGATCTCAGGCAAGGGCATGCTCGAACGCGACATCGGAGGCCGTCGCCCCGGATACGCCGACTACATCCGCCGCACATCTGGGTTCATCCCGATGCCGCCACGGGCCGATCCCGAATCTCCGGCGAAGCAAGACTAGGCAGCGGCGCTAGGCGGTTCCGACAGCGAGTTCGAACTGCCGGAGAGCAGCAACTCGGCTACGGCAGCCCGGTCGTCCCACATCGGAACGTGCCCGCAGCCACGCAGCACGACTTCCCGCACCCCCGGCGGCACGTTCCGAGCTCGCGTGACCACACGGTCGTGCTCCGGCCAGATCAGGGTCACCGGCACCTCGATCTCGTCGAGCCCGCGAAAGACGTTCGCACGCATCGCCCGGTTGACCGCACTGAAGCCGGGGGCGCCACCGTAGGCCCTGATCAGCCGGGCCGCGTCTGTGGCTGGCACGGCCTCAGGCCGGGCGACACTGCCCGCGAGTGCGAGCCGTCGGAGCTCGGGCGATTGCATCGCCCGGCCGGCGAGCGGTGTCATCAGTCTGGCCAGCCAACGAGTCAGCTCGGGCTTCGGCGCCAACGGGCCCGCCCAGAGCCCAGCCGGGGCGATGGCAGTGACGCTCGCCGCCTGGCGCATGGCCGCCAGTTCAAGCGCCACCCAGCCACCGAGCGAGCAGCCGGCGACGTGCGCGCGACCGGCGTTGAGCTCGAGCTCGGAGAGCAGCCGCGCGATGGCGCGCGCAAGCTGTCCCGGACCCGGCGCAACGCCGCGCAGTGGCGGAGAGCCGCCGAACCCAGGCAGATCGAGGGTGATCACATCACGACTTCCGACCAGCAGCGGCAGCACCGGCTTCCAAACCTGCCGGTCCGCACCGAGCGGATGTACGAGCACCAGCGGCGGCCCGTCACCCTGTCGGTCGTAGGCGATCGGGGATCGCTCGAACCCGCCACCGGTGGCGCTGGAGCCAAGCTCAGGCAGCATGCTCACGTTCAAGCCGGGCGGCGTCGCTCGCCGCACGGGTCACCGAGCGGTAGCGAGGCTTCGTTAGAAGCATTTGGATGTCACAGATCCGGCGCTCGGCGAACCCGGCCTCGCAGTACGCGAGGTAGAGCGTCCAGATCCGGCGGAAACGCTCGTCGTATCCGAGCTCGCCCAGCTCATCGCTGTGGGCGAGGAACGCTTCGCGCCAGTGGCGCAGTGTCTCAACGTAGTGACCCGTGATGTCGTCGAGGTCGAGCGTCTGCAGGTCGGTCCCCCGCGCCAGCCGGTCAGCGATCACCGCGACCGACGGCAGGGTACCGCCGGGGAAGATGTACTCCTTGATAAATGAGCGCGAGGCCTTCTCAACCTCGTAGGCCCGGTCGTCGATCGTGATCGCCTGGAGCAGCATCGCGCCGTCCGATTCGAGTAGCCGCGAGCACTGCTCGAAGAAGCGCCCGATGTTCTGCCAGCCAACGGCCTCGATCATTTCGATCGACACGAGCTTGTCGTACCGCCCGCGCAGGTCCCGGAAGTCCTGGCTGAGAACAGTTACCCGGTCTGCCAGCCCGGCCGCCGCGACCTGCTCGATCACGTAGTCGTGCTGCTCACGGGAGATCGTGGTGGTTGTGACATGGCAGCCGCGGGTGCGGGCGGCGTACATCGAGAACGACCCCCAACCGCTGCCGATCTCAAGCACGCGGTCAGTCGGGCCGAGGTCAAGCTTGCGACAGACCTTTTCGAGCTTCGCGTTCTGCGCATCCTCGAGTGATGTCCAGCGCTCTTCAAAGAGCGCGCAGGAGTAGGTCATCGTCGGGTCGAGCATGCGCGAGAAGAGCTCGTTGCCGAGGTCGTAATGCGCGACGATGTCACGGCGTCGCTGGTCACGGTCGTGCGGGCGTCGCAGCGCCCGAACCAGCTCAAATGGGCGAGTGAGCGGCAGCAGGCGAGTCCGAAACCGGTCGATCGCCGGCATGTTGCGTGCCGCGAGCCTGATCAGCGCGACCAGATCGGGCGAGGTCCAGAGGCCTTCGGCGTAACCGTCCGCGAGCCGCAGGCTGCCGCCAAGGAACGCTGACCAGGCGGCTTGCGAATGCAGGACCATCGTTGCTTCGGGCGAGCCGCTTCCGAGCCGCAGGCGGCGCCCATCAGGCTCGACGATCACGAGTGAACCGATCGGCATCCGGCTCAACACCAGCCGAGTGAGAAGGCGTGCGAAAGAGTTGCTCATGCTGCTGGCCTCCGGGGATGTGGGAATACCTTCGCGCCGGCAAACTTCAAGCCGATCGCGTGACCGTAGATCAAGACCAATACCCGCAGCGTGGCGAACGGATAGCGGGCGCTGACGCTGCGCAGTGACGCTGCCGTCAGCTCTTTGCGCTGCAACACCAGCGACGCCTCGAACGCCGTCTCGCCGCGGCGAGAGCTCTCGATCGAGACTGACAGCTGAGTTCCCGGCAGGGCCGACCGGCAGCTGTACGTGTGGTCCATGCCCATAAACGGTGAGACGTGCATGGCCTTCTCAAACGAGCCGACTCCGTCATTGATCACGTATGAGTGGCGCTCACCCCAGGGGGTGTTGGTCACTTCGGCAAGCACCGACTCGAGGCGTTGGCCGGCAGCGTCGAAGCAGTAGTAGAAGCTCACGGGGTTGAAGCAGTGACCGAACGAGCGCAGGTTGGTGAGCACCCGGATCGGCCCCTGCGGCCGCCGGCCGGTCTCCAAGCAGACGGTGTCGCGAACAGCTTGATCAAGCGGTATCGAAGCGTCACCGTGATAGTCGGAGCGGCGAAAGCGAACCAGGCCGGGGCGACTTGCGACAAACCGCCCATTCAGCAGATTCGGCAGTTCCTCGAGGTCGACGTATGCCATCGAGACGTGGTGGCGAAACTCATTCGGCGGATCGATCCGGCGGTGCCGCAGCACGCCTTCGTAAAGGCAGCTGGCCGGTCTCACAGTGCTGCCCCGAACGCTTCTGCCACGCGCAGCGCACTGTTCACGCCGTCCTCGTGAAAGCCCCAGCCCCAGTAGGCCCCCGCGAAGTGGGTGCCCCGCTTCCCTGAGATCTCACCGACACGCTGTTGGGCGCGAAGGCCCTCCGGGGTGTAAACCGGATGGGCGTACTCAATCCGCCGCAGGACCTTGTCCGGATCGATCCGATCGGTCAGATTCAGCGTCACGCAGTACTGCTCGTCGGCGTCGAGCGACTGCAGGCGGTTGAGGTGATAGGTCACCGTGCTGCGCCCGCGCTGTTCCTCGAGCAGGTGATAGTTCCAGCTCGCCCAGGCGCGCTCGCGCTGTGGCAGCAACTGGCGGTCGGTGTGCAGAACCGCCTCATTGAGCTGATACGGGATCGCTCCCAGAACCTGGCGTTCGTGCTCGGATGCGTCGCTGAGCAACCCCAGTGCCTGATCAGAGTGGGTTGCCAGAACGACCTGGTCAAAACGCTGAGGCTCGTCGCCGTAGGTAGCGACCATCACGTGATCATCGAAGCGTTCGACCGAACGCACCGCCGTACGCAGACGGATCCGATCGCCGAACCCTGCGGTCAGCGCATCCACGTAGCGGGCGGAGCCACCTGAGATCGTGCGCCACTGCGGCCTGCCGCGTAGACCGAGCATGCCGTGGTTGTCGAAGAAGCGGGCCAGGAACAATGCCGGAAAGCTCCACATCTGCCGTGGGTCGGCCGACCAGACGGCGGACGCCTGCGGCACGATCAGCCGCTCGATAAACGGCTCGGAGAAGCGCTGTTCCGCCAGCCACTCTCGCAACGAAACCCGCTCGTCAGCGCGGCGCAGCAGCGCCCGCGCGGCCCGCTGGAAACGCGGGACCTCCGCCACCATGCGCTGGAATGACGCGCTCACAAGGTGGCGGCGATCGGCGAAGAGGGCGTTCAGCGACCTGCTGGAGTACTCGAACTCCCCGCTGCGGTCACTGACACTGAAGCTCATCTCGGAGGGCTGCGATGCGACGCCGAGGCGTTGCATCAAGCGTTCGAAGTTCGGATAGTTGCGGTCGTTGAAGACGATGAAGCCGGTGTCGAGGAACTGGGTCTGGCGCGCGGTGTCGACCCTGATCGTGTTGGTGTGGCCGCCGGCGTAGTCCGCAGCCTCAAAGACCGTGACCTCATGGTCTGCGTGCAGCAGGTGAGCAATCGTGAGTCCTGAGACTCCAGCTCCGACAATTGCGATCTTCATCGACGATCTATACGCGTCGCGACGGATTCTGGATCACTGCTGGGCTCAGATTCACGAGATGTATGAGAGCGTGCGATTAATGATCGCCGTCGCCAATGCGGTGTGCTCACGCGGCGACGAGACCGGCCTCAGCAAGAGCCAATCCGCGGCGCGCTCCCCGACCTCGGGCACGACCTCCGCGGCCGCCTGGGCACAATCGCGCGCGACATCTCGCACCACGTCGGCGTCGACCGTCCAGACGGTCTCAAAGACCCGATCTGACGTGGGCCCGTCAGCTCGAGAAGATGCCGGCTCACGCCCTGAAAGACAGACCGCGTGACGTTCCCCATAACAGACCACGGACCATTCTCGGGAGACCGGTTCCTCGGCGGCGATCGGGATCTCAGCCGGCGAGTTACGCGGCGCTCGCGCCGCGTCAAAGTCGGCAAATACCGCCGCCGCTCGGGCGCCCTGCGTCAGCTCCAGCCACCGCGCCTGCTCTTGACGGTAGAACCGCACCCGTTGGAAGCATCCAAAAATCACCGGTCGCTCGGCCCGGGACAGCATCTCGTCCTCGATCGCGTGGCTCAGCGCGACCAGCGCGCGCTTGCCGATCAGGCGTGGCTCGAGATCGGGCTGCCGTCGCCTCAGGGTCGCGAACGGTGACCAGTTCTGTCGAGGGTGAGAATGCTGGACCCGCTCAATCGCGGCCGTTAGTGAGAGGCCTGTGGCGCGAGCAACCACAACCTGCTCAACCATCTCCAGCTGCTCGTGGCTGTACCGACGATGGCCGTTGGCGGTGCGCGCCGGCTGCGGGAACCCGTGCCGACGCTCCCACATCCTCAACGTCGGTTCGGCGATCCCCGTCCGCGCCACAAGTTCGCCTATGCTGAGCCAGTCGGTCGACATGTTGTATAAGTTTACGTGAACGGATATGGCGAAACCTAAACAACGAGTTCACGGGCCAAGGACCTCGCGACTATGAGCGTGATTGTTGTAACCGGCGCGACCGGAACGATCGGAGGCGCCGTCTGCCGCGCCCTGCTTGCGCGCGGCGACGAGGTCGTCGTGCTCTCACGCGACCCCGAGCGGGTCGAAGCGGTCTTTGAGCACGACGTAACGGCGTTTGCGTGGCACGAGCCAACTTCGACGCCGCCGCCGGTCGAAGCGATTGCCGGCGCCGATGCAGTCATTCATCTGCTCGGTGAGCCGATAGCCCAGCGCTGGGACGAGGGCACGCGCCAGCGGATCCGCGACTCACGCGTGCTATCGACCCGGATGCTGGTCGCCACGCTTCGCGAGATCCCCGACGATGAGCGCCCTTCGGTGCTGGTCTCACAGTCGGCCACCGGCTACTACGGACCTTCGGACGGGCGTGCGCTCGATGAGCAGGCGCCGGCCGGGAGCGACTTCCTGGCCCACGTCGTCGCCGAGTGGGAGAACGAGGCGCTTGCGGCCGCCGACGTCACACGCGTCGTGCTGGCCCGGACCGGGGTCGTGCTCTCCCCATCCGGAGGCGCACTCGCCAAGATGCTGCCGCCGTTCCGGCTCGGGATCGGCGGGCCGGTCGCGGGCGGTCGCCAATACGTCTCCTGGATACACCTGGAAGACGAAGTCGCCGCCCTGCTGTTCTGCGTGGACCATGCCGAAGCACACGGCCCGATCAACCTCACCGCGCCGAACCCGGTCGACAACGCAGAGCTCTCACGGGGCCTAGGCAGGGCGCTACACCGACCGGCTGTGCTGCCGGTTCCCGGGTTTGCGCTGGCGCTGCTCTACGGCGAGATGGGCAAAATCGTCACGACCGGACAGCGGGTGATTCCGCGTCGGCTTCTGGAGTTTGGATTTGAGTTCCGGCAGCCCGCGATTGAGCCGGCACTGCGAGACGTGCTCGGCGGCCACTGAGCGCAGGCAGCAAACTCGAGTCCGACGCCAACGGGCCGCAAGCCCTCAGTTCAGCTGCGCCGTGATGACCGGCGCGTGGGTAGGTGCCGGCGTACCACCGAGCGGCTCGGCCGTGACCATCACGGCACTGACCCCATGCAGGCTCTTGGGCAGGCTGACGTCGGCGTCGCCGTTGGAGCTGACCCCGAAGAGCACGCTCGCCGGCACCGGCTTCGCGTGCCCCGCCTCGAGCCAGACCTCATAGACCTTGCCCTGTGCCGGACGCGAGAGATGGCGCACGATCAGCTCGCCATGATCGTTGACGACCTTCAGCTGCGCGCTGCCGGAGATCCCCGATACCTCCGCCGTGATCAGACGCCCACTTGAGGAGTTCGGTGCCTCGAGCCCTGTAATACCGGCGGCTGCGACGACAGCGAGCACACCGAAGCCGGCCAGCGCCGTGCGCGGCGTCAACCAGGCCGGCGACATGCGCCAGCCAAGCCGGGGCTTGCGCTCGCGAGTCAGCTTGGCCTCTTGCCTCACGTCTCGCATCACCCGCCGCTTCAGACCCTTGGGCACGGGCTGCTGAATTGCCGCCAGTGGCAGCGCCTGCGCCACGACGCCGAAGGCTTCAACCTCATCGCGACAGATCGCGCAGGTCTCCATGTGCGCGCGGAATGCTTCGGCCTCGGTCGACTCAAGTGCGCCGAGCACATAGGCCGCGGCGTCCGCTCCGCATTCGTGTATCCCGCTCATGTCTCCATCATTCATGGTAGGACTCCCTCTGGGCCTAGCGCCATCCGTAGCTTTGTCAACCCGAGGCGCATTCGCCCCTTGACCGTGCCCGCCGGCAGGGCGAGCATCTCCGCGATCTCGACGTGCGTGAAGCTGCCGAAGTACGCAAGTTCTATGACCTGCCGCTGGTCGTCCGGCAGCTCGTTCATCGCGCCGCGAACCCGGACGGCGTCGTCGCGACGCTCTACCTCAACATCCGTGAGCTCTGCAGCAGGCAGCTGCTCGGCCAAGCTGTCGTCGTGCACGTTGCGGCTCTCCTTGGCCGTGTCGCGACGGAATGCGTCGACGGCGCTGTTGTGGACAACCCGCAGGATCCAGGAACGCACACTGCCGCGGGCACGGTCATAGCGGGCGCCACTGCGCCATAGCGATAGGAACGCCTCCTGGACGACGTCCTCAGCGCGGCTGCGTGAGCCGCACATCCGGTACGCCAGCGAGAAGGCGACCCCACTGTGCCGCTCGAAAACCAGCTCAAAGGCGCGCGCATCACCCTCGCGGACGAGTTCCATGAGGTCCTCGTCGGCGAGTTCTCGAAGGTCTTTGCGGAGGTTGTTGAACATTCGAAGTCGCCTCCTATACGGGAGGCAGCTCCGATTGGATCAGTTTCCGCGGCAGACCGCCAGCCAGCCGCAGCGCCGCTATGCCACCGCTGCTGGTTTCAGCACTTCGACACACCATTGACGGAAGCTCGTCGGCGTAGTTGATCCCGGCGTGCGAGGCTCGGCGTTGTCGAGTCCGCGCTCCTTCGCGATCATCATCTCGACCATGCCATTGGTCATCGCCTCGGACGCTCCGCGCGCGAGCATGTCCGTCCTCAGGGAATCGATCGGCTGCTGCTGGTAATGGACAGCCTGGCCCAGGACCTCGGACATGATCTGCGCCATCTCGTTGCACGACAGGTCTTCCGGTCCGAGCACCGGGGTGGACTGCCGTCCGGTCCAGGTGTGATCGAGCAGCAGCCGTGCAGCAACCCCGGCGATGTCACGGGTGGCACAGGTCGGCGCCTTCAGATCACCGGAGAGTGTTGAGGAAAAGGTGCCGGTCGCCTTGATGGCGTCGACCTGACGCAGCATGTTGTCCATGAAACCGGGCATCGTCAGCCCGCGGTAGCTAATGCCGGTGCTGCAGATCAGATCCTCCATCGCCAGCGAGGCGGTGACCAGGCCAGCATCGGTCTCGAGGCCCGAGCCACGACCGAGTGCCGAGACCGCGACCACGCGGCTGACGCCGTGGCTCTTGAACGCTTCGCACGCGGGCCGGGTGAACTCCACGTACCTGGAGTCAACGTTCGGCGTCCGAAAGTCGGGTGGCACGAGCCAGAAGACCGAATCCGCACCCTCAAAGGCCCGGTCGACGACCTCGGCATCGCCGTGCGAGCCCTCCACCACGTCGACTCGTGCCCGAACGTGCGCGGCCAAGCGCGACGAGTCACGTGCGATGACGCGGACAGACTCGTCCGCTTCCAGCAGCTTCTCCACCAGCTGGTTGCCGATGTCTCCGGTGGGAGTGGTGATCACGATCATGGGACTAGAACCTCCAATGGTGTAACCGGAAACGGAATCCCGCTTCCGCTTGTGTTCGTACTGTAGCGGAACTAAGCTTCCGGTTGGCACGATGCATCCGACCGAACGCCCACTCCGCGCCGACGCGCGCCGCAACCGCGAGTCGATCCTTGACTCGGCAGGTGAGCTCTTCGCGACCTACGGCGATCGGGTTGAGATGGAGCAGATCGCCCAGCACGCCGGCGTCGGGACGGGCACCCTCTACCGACACTTCCCCAACAAGCAGGCACTGCTGATCGCAATCGTGCGCAACCGCTTTCGCGGCCTCGCCGATCTGGCTCGGGCCGCCGAGCAGATCAGTGACCCTGGCGAGGCTTTCGAGACTGTCCTTCGTACCTACCTCGAAGCCGCTGAGCACGACGCCGGCTTTCAGATGGCGATACTCGGGTCCAATGATCTCGACTGGGAAGGCGCCGACGCCGAGAAGGCGGCCTTCCGCAAGATCATTGCCCGCATCATCGGCCGCGGTGTTAACTCCGGACAGTTGCGCGGGGACCTAACGGCGGAAGACTTCCCCGTGATCTCCTGCGGGATCATGTCGACGATGTACTTCAAGCCGAGCAAGGCCGACTGGCGTCGCCACCTCGAGCTCGTGCTGAACGGTCTACGGGCGCCGCGGCCTTAGCCACCGTCGACTTCGCCAGCGCCGTCGCGAGCCAGTGTCAAACTGCGCGGCATGTTCGTGCTTGCTGTCAATTGGGAGACGATCTCGTCACTGGCCACCGCCGCCGGCACCCTGGTACTGGCGGTCGCGACGTTTTCAGCAGTGAGGTCCGCGGGCCGCTCGGCGCGGATCGCGGAGATGGCGCTGCAGGAGCAGCGCCGGCCGCTGCTGACCAACTCGCGCTTGTCAGACCCGGAGCAGAAGCTGATGTTCGCGGGCGGGCATTGGGTCAAGCCCGCTGGTGGGCACGGCACAGCCGAGCACATCGAGGGCATCGTCTACCTCTCTATCAACCTGCGCAACGTCGGCAGCGGTATCGCCGTCTGCCAATCATGGACCGCCTTCCCGACACTGATGAACTCGGGGACCACGCCTGACCACGCGCCGGACGAGCAGCTCCGAATCCAGACCCGCGACCTGTACATCCCGCCCGGCGACATCGGCATGTGGCAGGGCGCGCTGCGTGACCCTGACGATCCGCTGCGCGTAGCGATGGCCGCTGCCATCGATGCCCGCGAGCCGGTCGGCGTGGAACTGATGTATTCCGACCAGATCGGCGACCAGCGGACGATCACGCGCTTCGGTCTGATGCCCACAGCCGACGGGACGTGGCTGGCCAGCATGACCAGGCACTGGCACCTCGATTGGTCGGGGCCGCGAGCAAACGCCGGCTCGGCGCCGTCGGCACCGGCCAACCATGGCTGAAGCGGTGCGCAGGCAGGTGCGCGGCGAGCCTGGCTTGGCGTAGAGTGCGCGCCTGCGTGTTTCACAATTGCTTCACAACTGCCGGCGAGCTGTCCCGCTCACGTGAACATGGAGCACGGCGACCGTGAGCGGCGGGGATCGACGGCGACTTACGGCGGGCGGCGCGCTCGCTGTGGTGGAACGGGCTTTGCGCGGGCGCGACGACGCATACTTCGATTTGCTTGACGCTGCAGCGGATAACGCCGCAGCAGCGGCGGTGCTGCTGAGTACCCTGCTCGAGGGCTTCCCGGACAGCCTGCCGCTCGCGGAGCGGATAGTCGAACTTGAGCACGAGGGCGACCGCATCACACACGAGATCATCCGGCGACTGAACCAGGACTTCGTCACCCCGATCGACCGCGAGGACCTCCTGCGGCTGGCATCGGCGCTTGACGACGTGGTCGACCTGATTGACGAAGTGGCGGCATTTCTCGGCCTCTACGGCGTCGAGGCTTCGATGGTCCAGGCCGATGCGATGGCAAGAGTGCTTGTCGAAGCGACGCGCCACCTCGCGCTCGCGGTGCACACGGCCAAGAGCTTCGACGACATCTCCGACCAGACGGTCGAGGTCCACCGGCTGGAGAACGACGGAGACGCGATAGTCCGTCAGGCGATCGCCTCGCTCTTTGAGGAGCGCATCGACCCGATGGTGGTGATCCGCTGGAAGGACATCTTCGAGCGCCTGGAAGACGCGATCGACGCGACTGAGCGTGCGGCGTTTGTGCTCGAGGGAATCGTCATCAAGAACATCTGAGCATGAGCGGCGACATAGTCCTCGTCCTCGTCATCGTGACCGCGCTGGCGTTCGACTTCACCAATGGCTTCCACGACACCGCCAATGTCGTGGCGACATCCATCTCTACGCGCGCGCTCGGCCCCAAACGCGCGATCGGGATGGCGTCAGTTCTCAACTTCGTGGGTGCGTTCGTCTCGCTTAAGGTCGCGGCAACCGTCGGCAAGGGCTTTGTCGACGCGGGCGACGTAACCACCACCGTCGTGTTTGCGGGGCTCGTGGGGGCGATCATCTGGAACCTGATCACTTGGTATCTGGGGCTGCCTTCCAGTTCCTCTCACGCTCTGGTGGGTGGCCTTGTGGGCGCAGTGGTCGCAGCCGACGGCTGGGCGGCGGCCAATGGCCACGGCCTTCTGACAAAGCTGATCATTCCCGCCGTGGCCTCGCCACTGATCGCCTTCCTCGCGGCATGGCTTGCCGTCCTGATCGTCTATCGGGTCGTTGGCAAGCTCCGCCCGGGCCCCGTTGGACGCGGGTTCAGGCTCGGCCAGCTTGCCTCCAGCGGGTTGCTCGCGCTCTCACACGGGACCAACGACGCCCAGAAGACGATGGGCGTGATCACGCTCGCGCTCGTCGCTCACGGAAACATCAGCGCCAGTTCATTCCATGTTCCGACCTGGGTCGTGATCGCCTCCGCGAGCTCAATCTCGCTTGGGACCTTCACAGGCGGCTGGCGGATCATCAAGACGATGGGTAGCCGCATCATCAGCATGGACCCAGCCCAGGGGTTCGTGGCCCAGACCGCGGGCGCCGCGGTGATCCTCGTCGCCTCGACCGCCGGATACCCGTTGTCCACGACGCACGTGATCACCGGCGGTATTGCGGGCGCAGGCGCAGGCAAACGCCTGTCGGCCGTCCGCTGGGGCGTGGCCGGCGACATCGTCCGCGCCTGGTTCCTGACGCTTCCCTCGGCAGCCGTGGTGGCGGCTGCTATCTACGGTTTGATGAGATTGTGCGGAGGCGGTGACGTTGGGCCGATCATCGTCGCCGTGGTCGGCGCCGGGCTGCTGGCTACGGCCTTCGGAAAGCGCCACCAGGCGATGAAGCCAACCGCGGCGGCGCAGTCATGAACCCCGGATCGACCCTGATCGCGGCGGCGCTGGTGAAGGTCCTGTGGTCGTCAGTGCTCGCGAGCCTCGTGGTCGCAGTCACGTTCTCGCTTGCGATCCTCGGGATTGTGCGAGGTAGTGAGATGCAAGCCGCCAATCGCGGCAGCGTGGCGTTCGCCTACAGAGTGCTCGCGTTCTGTGCGCTCTGCGCGTTCGCCGGCAGCGTCGTCTACGGGCTGGTCCTCGTGACCCAGAAGAGCTGACATGGCTCATCAGTTGATCATCGCCGCGGTCCCAGATGGCCAGGGGCTCAAACAGGTTGGCGAGCTGGGACTGGCTTTTGTGCTCTCCTCGCTGATCGGCCTGGAGCGAGAGTGGCGTCAGAAGTCCGCTGGACTCCGGACACACACGCTCGTCGGAACGGGAGCGGCGTTGCTGGTGATCGTCAGCAAGTACGGCTTCAGCGATGTCTTGGGGCCGCACGTTGTGCTCGACCCGTCGCGTGTCGCGGCGAGCATCGTGTCCGGGATCGGCTTTATCGGCGGCGGTCTCATCTTTGTCCGTGGCGACGCCGTGCGGGGGCTGAATACGGCCGCCGTGATCTGGATCACGGCGGCGATCGGGATGGCCTGCGGAGCTGGGCTCGCGTTGCTGGCATGTATAGCCGTGGCCGCCGAGTTCGTCGTGGTCTTCATCTACCCGCAGCTCGCCGCGAAACTGCCGCGCTCGCGCTACATCGGGTTTGCGGTGAGGGTCGTCTACGAAGACGGCCGCGGGATCCTGCGTGAGATCCTGAGCGTGAGCACCGGCCTCTCCTTTGTGATTTCCCGCCTTGAGACGCACCAGCTGGAGCGCGAGGCTCAGGGACGAGCGCTCGTCGCCGTCACCCTGGAGGTTGTCGGACAGCCGTCTGTCAGGCAGCTGACCGTCGACCTCAACGAACTTGACGGGGTACTCGAGGTAACGGCCACAGACCTGGCCAGGAACGCCGACTGATCCGTGCCGCCAGCGCACGGCGAACGATCAGGAGCCGGCGCTCAGCCAGAGGTGAACGGCGAGCCCAAGGCCGACCACCGCGACCAGCAGTCGCAGCACCCGGGCAGGCATTCGCCGGGCGACGCGCGGCCCGATGTTGCTGCCGATGAACATCCCGACAGCTAGCGGCGCCACAGCGGCCCAGTCAACCGGGCCGAAGACCATCAGGCCAACGGACGACACCGCGGTGGCCGCTCCAACCAGCATGTTCTTGAGCGCGTTCGCGGTCTGCAGGTGCTCGTCGACGGTCACCAGCAGCAGCGCGAGCATCATCACCCCGGAGCCGGCCCCGAAGTAACCGTTGTAGGCGGCGACCAGTACCAGCGCCAGTACCAGGACCACACGGTCGGCGCGGCCGCGATGCACAGACCGGCGGGCTGTCAAACGCGGCTGGAAGAGCAACATCAGAGAACCGGAGGCGACCAGAAACGGCACCACGTCGCGGAAGACGCCGGCTGAGGTGCAGAGCAGCAGCGTGGTCCCGATCACGGCGCCTGCCGCCACGACGAGCAGATGGCGGCGAACCCACGGCCCGCGCCCTCTCAGCTCCGGCCTTGAGGCGAGCGCAGAGCCGGGCCAGCAGGCGGAAACCGCGACGATGTTGGTCACGTTCGCCGAGAGCGCCGGCAGCCCCACTGCCAGCAGTACTGGGTAGGAGACCAGCGAGGCGATACCTCCGGCAGTTCCCACGGCACCGGCCAGCAGGCCGGCAACCAATAGAACTGGAACGTCAAGCGTCGAAATCATTCGGTCAAACCCACCGTCCCAGGGTGGCATTCGACGCGACCAAAGGTTTTTTGAGCGACAGCTGGTCAACACCGGTACATCACTCGCAGACAGACTGGTCTGTCTGCTATCTTGCTCCTATCACCGAACAGACCGTTCTGTCTCCTGGAGGAAGCGATGACCACCCCACAAACCACCAACGCCCCGTCGACCCCCGTCTCGACAGCCGATCAGACGACAGTCAGCCGGCCGCCGCTCGCTAGTAAGCGGGCGCTCGTGACCGGCGCGACCGCCGGGATCGGCGCCGCGATCGCCGAAACACTTGGCCGCGACGGCGCCGAGGTCGTTGCGCTCGGACGCGACGCGGAGCGGGGCGCCGCGACCGTAGCTCGACTTGAAACGCTCGGCAGCAAGGCGAGTTTCGTCGCCGCTGACCTCTCCGATCCCGAGCGGATCGCCGCGCTTCACGACGAGATCGGTGACGTCGACATCCTCGTCAACAACGCCGGCTTCTCGCTCTGGGGAGCGACTCCTGAGATCGCAGTCGCGGACTTCGACGCGATGTTCGCCGCGAACGTTCGCGCGCCTTATTACCTGGTGGCGGCGTTCGCCCCCGGGATGGCCGCTCGTGGCGAGGGCAGCATCATCAACATTGGCAGCATGGCCGGCACGATCGGCCTCGCCGGCGGCGCCGCCTACGGAGCCACGAAGGCTGCGGTCGGCGCTCTCACCCGCGCGTGGGCCGCGGAGTACAGCGCTTCGGGCGTACGCGTCAACAACGTCGCCCCCGGCCCGATCTACACGCGCCCTGAGGCACGCGAGCTGTTTGACCAACTCGGCCAGACGACCGCCGCCAAGCGCGCCGCCCAGCCACAGGAGATCGCCGAACTGGTGGCCTTCCTCGCCTCCTCCAAGGCGAGCTACATCACCGGCGCGACGCTAGCCGCCGACGGCGGCCGCACCGCGATCTGAGCAAGACCGACGAGTAACCGACCACCGCGGACCCCGAAAGGACCCCCAATGACCGCCCTGAGCATCCCACTAACCCGAGGCAAGACGCTGTCGAGCAAGGCGGCGTTCGCGCTGCTGAGCTCGTCCGTGCTGACGCTTCTGGCCAGCTCCAGCGCCCCGACGCCGCTCTACGCGACCTACCAGGCTCGCTGGGGCTTCTCAGACGTGACCATCACGGTGATCTTCGGGGTGTACGCGGTGGCGGTGCTCGCCTCGTTGCTGGTCTTCGGCTCGCTCTCAGACCACGTCGGCAGACGCCCGATACTGATCTCAGCGCTGGCCACTCAGGCGCTCGTGATGTTGCTGTTCGCGTTCGCCGGCGACCTTGATGCGTTGCTGCTCGCACGCGTATTGCAGGGCCTCGCCACTGGTGCGGCACTCGGCGCGATCGGGGCCGGCCTTGTCGACCTGCACCCCGGGCGCGGAGCGATCGCAAACGCGGCGTCGGGCTTGGCCGGTACCGCCAGCGGCGCGCTCGGCGCCGCGCTGCTGGTCGAGCTGCTGCCCGCCCCGACCAAGCTCATCTACCTGTTGCTCGCGCTGATCTTCGCCGCTCAAGCCGTCGGCGTACTGGGCGCCGAGGAGACCTCGCCCCGGAAGCCTGGCGCGATCGCCGCGCTGAAGCCGGTGCTGGCGATCCCACCGCGAGCACGCGGCGCGCTGCTGGTCGCGGCCCCATCGCTGGTCGCGGTCTGGGCACTGGCCGGCTTCTACGCCTCGCTCGGTCCCTCAGTGGCCGCCGCGATCGCTGGCTCCAACTCCGTATTGCTTGGCGGCGTGGCGCTGTTCACGCTGGCCGGTAGCGGCTCGCTGACCGTGCTCGTCTTCCACGCGCTCGAGCCGCGCCGGTTCGCGCTCGCCGGCAACGGCCTCGTGATACTCGGCACCGCGACGGTGCTCTGGGCGATCTCGTTGCACTCGATCGCCGTCTTCTTCGTAGGCACTGCGATCTCCGGCTCAGGCTTCGGTGCCGGCTTCCAGGGCGGCCTGCGCACGATCGTGCCGCTGGTGGAAGCACATGAGCGGGCCGGGATCCTCTCGGTCGCGTACCTGATCTGCTACTTGGCGATGGGCCTGCCGGCGATCCTTGCGGGCGTTCTCGTGGTCCACAGCACACTGGTGCGCACTACCCAGGAGTTCGGTGTCGCGGTGATCGTGCTGGCGGCCACCACCGCGGTTGCGCTGATGCTGGCCGCGCGACGCGACTCGCGGCGCGCGCAGGCGGCCAGAAGGCCGCCGCAGGCCGCAACCATCCGCCAGACCGCGTGATAGGAAATACGAAGATGCCGACCAAGGTCACCGGTCCAGCAACCCCAGAGACGATCAAGCGCTCGCCGCGCGAGCGGCTGCTCAAGGCGGCGAACGAGCTCTTCTACGCGGAAGGGATCCAGTCAGTCGGGATCGACCGCGTGATCGAGCGCGCGGGGGTGGCGAAGGCCTCGCTCTACAGCAGCTTCGGCAGCAAGGAAGAGCTCGTCTACGCCTACCTGGAAGCGCGTCACGGGAAGACCCTGGGGCGGCTGCGAGCAGCCGCTGACGCCGTGGAGGACCCGGTTGAAAAGATCCTCGCGGTCTTTGACGCCCAGGCCAAGCTGTTCGTGCGGCAGGACTTCCGTGGCTGCGCGTTCACCGCGGCGACCGCCGAGTCTCACGTGGGCAGCCGGGCGCAGGAAGCCGCGCAGTCCTATCGCGACGACGTAAGGGGACTGCTCCGCGAGCTGGCGATCGGCGCCGGCGCGAGCGATCCTGAGCTGCTGGCGCGTCAGCTGCAGCTGATCTACGACGGTGGCGGCGCGGCGGCGAAGGCCGACGGCGATGGCTCGATCACAGCGCCAGCGCGCGATGCCGTGCGAGTCTTGGTTAACGCCGCGCGCAGCTAGCCGGGTCAGTCACAGGCCGGGTTGCGCCTCACCCGGCGAGGAACGCTGCAAGCGTCCGCCTCCTGCGCGAGCACGCTGTCCTTCTGGCGATGGACCGTTCGTCGTACGGGTATAAAGGCAATCTCCACGGGAAGCGAGACGCGATGAAGTTCATGCTTTTGGTTTGCAGCGACGGTGAGACCGCACCGAAGGACATAGAGGTGCTCCAGAGCCAGACCCCGGGCTGGGTGGACGAGATGGACAGCAGCGGCGTCAGGCTGCTCGGCGGTCCGCTGCAGGACCCCGGTGCTGCCGTAACGGTCCGCGTTCGCGACGGTGAGACACTGATCACCGACGGGCCGTTCGTGGAGACCAAGGAGTGGGTTGCCGGCTTTGACCTGCTGGAGTGCGCAGACATCGATCAGGCCGTCGAGGTCGCTGCCAAACACCCCGTGTCCTGGTTCCACTCAATTGAGGTACGCCCGCTCGACGGCGACCGCCTCGGCGCCCCACCGCTGATCGAGGATCAGGGCCGGATGAAGTTCATGTTCATGGTGATCGGCAACGACCAGCCCTACAGCGACGCCGAGGCGGCCGTGTTCGAGGCCGGCCTGCCGCCACTCATCGCGGAACACAAGCGTCGTAACTCATGGCTGCTCGGACACAGTCTGCAGGGGCCAGAGACCGCGAAAATGGTGCGCGTCCGGGACGGCGAGACCCTGGTCAGCGACGGACCGTTTGCCGAGACGAAAGAGTTCATCGCCGGCTTTGACGTGCTCTCCTGCGAGACACGCGAAGCGGCGATCGAGATCGCGGCCATCCACCCGGTCGCCGCGATCAGGATGATCGAGATTCGACCCTTCTGGGAGATGTGACCGATCCGATCGTGCAGCGCGCTGTGGACGCGGCCTTCCGTGAGGAATGGGGCCGCGTCGTCGCCGCGCTGATCCGCCGTACCGGCGACTGGGATCTGGCCGAGGAGTGTGCCCAGGAGGCATTCACCGAGGCCCTGCGCCGCTGGCCGCAGGATGGCGTTCCGCAAAAGCCCGGCGCCTGGCTCACGACCGTCGCCGGCAACCGCGCGATCGACCGTCTGCGGCGTGCGAAGCGTGGTTCCGAGCTGCTCGCCGAAACCGGCCATGACGCCAATACAACCCACGCTGCCGACGAGGACGTGATGGACGAGCTCTTCACAGAGACCGATGAGATCGAGGACGACCGCCTGCGGCTGCTCTTCACGTGCTGCCACCCGGCCCTCCCGCTGGAGGGCCGAGTCGCCTTGACGCTGCGGTCACTCACCGGCCTCACGACGGCAGAGATAGCCAAGGCGTTCCTGGTACCCGAAGCGACCATGGCCAAGCGGCTGACGCGCGCCAAGAACAAGATCTCAGCGGCACGGATCCCCTATCGGGTTCCACCCGCCCACCTTCTGCCAGAACGGACTTCAGGCGTACTGGTCGTGCTGTACCTGATGTTCAACGAGGGCTACGGCGCCTCTTCGGGCGATGACCTGATTCGCGTCGGCCTCTGCCAGGAGGCGATCCGCGTGACCCGGGCGCTGCGCGAATTGATGCCCGACGAGCCGGAGGTGAGCGGGCTGCTGGCACTGATGCTGCTGCAGCACGCCCGGCGAGCGGCGCGGGTCAGCGCCGGTGGCGAGCTGGTGACGCTCGAGCACCAGGATCGCAGCCGCTGGGACGCGGACGAGATTCAGCAAGGCACCGAACTACTCGAGGCGGCGCTGCGGCGCGGCCACGCTGGGACGTACCAGCTCCAGGCGGCGGTTGCCGCATGCCACGCACAGGCTGTAACCGCCGCAGACACCGACTGGCAGCAGATTGCGGCCCTCTACGGACTGCTGGAAGCCAACTCACCTTCCCCCGTCGTCCGGCTCAACCGCGCGGTCGCCATCGCGATGGGAGGCGACCTCGACGCCGGCCTTGCGATCGTCGAGGAACTGAGCAGCGACGGCAGATTGCAGAGCTACTACCTGCTCGACGCGACCCGCGCGGATCTGCTGCGCCGGCGCGGAGACACGGCACAGGCGACCACGGCTTACCAGCGAGCACTGGCGCTGGCCCCCTCTGAACCCGAGCGCCGCTATCTGATGCGGCGGCTCGCCGAACTCAGCAGCGCGTGAGGGCTGGCGACTCTGACTTGACGCCACCTTCGCCGAGGGGCAGGATGAGGGCGACATGGGCGACGAGAGCGGAGCGTCGGGCTTTTTCTGGATGGCGTTCGAAAAATCGACGAACGCGATGCTTCTGCTCGGCGATGGCCGCAAGATCGTCAACGTCAACGACGCCCTGCTCCGGTTGTTCGGCTATGACCGGAATCAGATGGTCGGCGCCGGATGGGACCGCTTCGTCGCACCGCAGTCGTGGCGCCGGCTCGAGTCCGACTGGCGGATCGTGCAGCGCGAAGGCGAGATCGCCAGCACCCGCGAACTCATACGCTCGGACGGACGCCGGGTCGACGTCCAGTTCGCCGCTCGCCAGGAGATCCTCACCGGCCGCAAGCTCGTGCTCTATGTGGTCCTAGAACAGCATCTGCGGCCGGTCACATGCAGCAACTCAGGGCACTGCGTTGCGATGCCCACGCGGCGTGAGCTCCAGGTGATCTCCCGGATCGCGATGGGCTACCGGGTGCGTGAGATCGCGGCCGAACTTTTCATCTCACCGGCGACTGTCCAGACGCACGTGCGCAAGGCGATGATGAAGCTCGGCACGCGCTCGCAGGCTCAGCTGGTTGCACGCGCGATCGCAACCGGGCTGCTGGACCCCGCGGTGGCGCAGGCTCCGGCGCTGGCCGCCAGCGCCTAGCGCGACGCTCCGCTGACGCACTGACGCCCTAAGGATTCGCAAAGCGACGTGCGCCGTGCACGCAAATCATCGAATCTGATGAGGGGAAAATCGCCCGCTTGGCCGATCCTTGGATCATGGGCGATCCACTGCGGACCGTGATCGACGACTGTCAGCTCTCAATTGCGGCACAGCCAATCGTCGACCTCTCGAGCTCTGCTCCGATCATGGAGGAGCTGCTCTTGCGAGTCGTCGGCCCGGGCGGCCTTCCCGAGTCGCCGGTCGAGCTGCTGAAGCAGGCGGAGATGCGCCACGCGATCGGCGATCTTGATCGCTGGGTACTGACACGCGCGGTTGAGCTGGCCGCCACCGGCCGCCCTGTCTCCGTAAACGTATCCGGGCGCACGATCGGTGAAGGCGACTACGCCGCATGCGTGGCCGAGATGCTCGACTTCTGCGGTGCCGACCCCGCGCTGATGACGTTTGAGCTCACCGAGACGGCGGTCACGCCGGACTGTGATCACGCCGCCCGTGTGGCAATTAAACTCGAGACGCTCGGCTGCAAGCTCGCGATCGACGATTTCGGGACCGGATACGCGTCACTCACCTACCTAAAACGCTTCCCGGTTCACTACCTGAAGATCGACCGCGAGTTCGTCGCCGACGTGACCAGCAACTGGCGATCGGAGGCGATCGTCAGCAGCATCGTCCAGCTGGCTGAGAACTTCGGGCAACAGACGATCGCCGAAGGCATCGAGTCGAGTGCGGCTCTGATGGCGCTGCGCGAGCTGGGCGTAGATTTCGGGCAGGGCTTCTTCATTGGCCGCCCGCAGGCCGTGAGCGACATCCCCTGCCGCGCTCGGGCCCTGCTCCTGACGTCCGCCTGCCAGCGTTAGCTGGTCTGCGCTACCGGTCAACGTTGATCGCCAGAATTGGTGACAATGTTGGCGACATGAGTTGGCGGGACGGACAATTGCTGCGATGAGTACACACCCCACCCCGTCACTGCGTGCCCGCGAACTGCTGCGCGGTGCCTACGACATGCACGTGCACATAGACCCGGATTTCGTGCCGCGGATCATCGACGACATCTCGCTCGCTCACCGCTGTCTTGAGCTCGGCCTCGCCGGTTTCCAGATGAAGTCGCACTACACCGCGACTGCCGAGCGGGCGCGGACCGTCAACGCTGCCGTGCCGGGCGTGCACGCGATCGGCGCGATCGTGCTCAACCAGGCCGTCGGCGGCATCAACGCCCTGGCCGTCGAAATCGCGGCGCGTGAAGGGGCTCGCACGGTATGGATGCCAACGGTCCACTCCGCCAACGAGATCCACGAGGTCCACAGCTTTGCGCCTGGCGCCCCGCTGCCGGTATGGATGAAGTTCGAGCTTGAGCTGCGCGACGCCGGCGTCGCACCCGAGCCGGTGCTAGTCGTAGGCGCTGACGGCGGCCTGCTGCCAGAGACCCACGCGGTTTTCGCGGTCGCCGCGCGTCATCAACTGGTTCTGGCAACCGGCCACCTCAATCGCGACGAGATCTTCGCGGTAGTTGACGGTGCGCTCGGCGCCGGGATCAACGACGTGGTGGTCACGCATCCCGAGTTTCCGTCGCAGAACCTGTCGCTCGCGGAACAGCTTGAACTCGCCGAGAAGGGCGCTCTGCTCGAGCGCTGTTTCACCACGCCCTTCACCGGCAAGGTGCCGTGGCAACAGGTCTTCGACGGCGTGCGCCACACCGGGGTCGAGCACAACGTGCTCTCAACCGACCTTGGACAGGTATTCAACCCGCCGGTGGAAGACGGTCTGGCACTGTTCGCCGACCAGTTCCTGCAGGCGGGTTTCACTGAGGAGGAGGTCCACACGATGGCTGTCAAGAACACGCGCAGGCTGGCTGGGGCGAAGGACCTGTGAGCCGGCGCATTCAGGTGATCGGTGCGCATTCGGCTGACTTCGTCTGGCGCGCCGGCGGCGCGATCGCGAAGACCGTCGAGCTCGGAGGCGAAGCCGAGGTGATCGCGCTCTCCTACGGCGAGCGCGGCGAATCCGGCGAACTCTGGAAGCAGGAGGGCCAGACGATCGAGAACGTCAAGAAGCTGCGTCACGCTGAGGCTGAAGCCGCGGCTGCTGCCCTTGGGGCAAGCTTCCGCTGCCTTGACCTCGGCGACTATCCGCTTGAGATCGGCAAGCTGGAGCTGGAGCTGATCGCGGAGACGATCCGCTCGTTTGCACCTGACGTGCTTGTCACCCACACGGACACCGATCCGTTCAACCCGGATCACCCGGTCGCCTACCGGGCCGTAGACCGCGCGCGCAGCCTCGCCGCCGGCGCCGGCGTGCAGAGCGCATTCGCGACCGTGAAGCCACCAGCCCTCTTCCTGTTCGAGCCGCATCAGCCGGAGCTCTGCAACTTCATGCCGACGACGTTCGTCGACATCACCTCGGTCTTCGCCAAGAAGCAGGAAGCAATGGGTCACATGAAGGCCCAGGCGTACCTGCAGACCTACTACGCCGAACGTGCCGGGCACCGCGCCAATCACGCACGCCGGGCCAGTGGCATTCAGGAGGTCCGCCAGGCCGAGGCCTTCCAGCGGATCGTGCCGCAGTTGGTGGGCGAGCTGTGAGCACCCCAGAGCAGCATGCAGAGCTCGCCCGGCTCGGCTCGGCGACCGTCTACGAGGCGGGCGGGCGCGGCGGCTACGTCGACGCCGACCTCCACCAGGCGGTACCGGGCAGCCGGGCAGCCGGACCGGCCCGCACGGTCCGCTGCGCCCAGGACGACAACCTGATGGTCCATGCGGTTATGCCGGAGGTCCAACCGGGCGACGTGATCGTGCTGACGATGCCCGAGCCACGCCCGGTTGCGCTGGTCGGAGATCTGCTCGCGACGCAAGCACAGGTGGCTGGCGCGGCGGCGATCCTGATCGACGCCTCGATCCGGGACACGGAGGAGCTTGCGGAGATGGGGCTGCCGATCTGGGCCCGCTATGTACGCGTCAAGGGCGCGCTCAAGGACACGGCCGGCGAGCTCAACGTGCCGGTCACCATCGGCGGCGCATTGATCAACCCCGGAGACGTGCTTGTACTCGATGCGGACGGCGTGGCGGTGGTGCCTCAGGACCGCGTCGAGGAGGTGCTCAGCGCCTCACTTGAACGCGAGCGCAAGGAAGCGCTCAAGCGCGCGAAGCTGCAGTCGGGGCTCAACTCCTACGACCTGGATGGGCTGCGGGCAGTGGTCGAGGCGCAGCGATGAGTGAGCTGAAGCCACCGGACATCGCCCACCTCGGCCCGATCGAACTGTTGACCCCGAAGCCGCAGGAGAGCCTCGAGTTCTTCACCGAGATGATGGGCATGGAGATCCAGCACCGCGAGGGTCAGTCGGTCTATCTGCGCGGCTGGGACGACTACCAGATCTGGTCCTTGAAGCTGACCGAGGCACCCCAGTCGGGCATGGGGTACTGCGGCTTTCGCACCTGGAGCCCGGAGGCGCTGGAGCGCCGTGTGGCGCTGATTGAGGCGACCGGTCTCGGTAAGGGCTGGGATGACAATGGCGACTTCGGTATCGGCCACGCCTATAGCTTCGAGGACCCGGACGGCCACCGCTTCAAGATCTACAACGAGGTCGAGCGTTACGTGAAGCCGGCCGACAAGCTAACCGACTTCAAGAACATCCACGGCAAGCAACCCAACAAGGCGATCGCCGTCAAGCGCTTCGACCACCTGAACATCCTCGCCGGCGAGATTACGGCCCAGCGTGACTTCTGCGTCGACGCGCTCGGCTATCGCGAGTATGAGCGGATCGAGCTGAACGACGGCACGCTCGGCGGCTCATGGATGTCGGTCACTATCGCCGCGCACGAGCTGATCTACACCAAGGACGCGTACGCCCCGCAAGGTGCCCACGGGCGCCTGCACCACGCCGCGTTCTGGGTCGACACACGCGAGGAGTGCTTGCGCGCTGCCGACATCTGGATCGAAAACGATGTCTTTGTGGAGTTCGCGCCCTCGAAGCACAACGTGGCTCAGGGCTTCTTCCTCTACGGCTACGAGCCAGGGGGTAACCGCGTCGAGGTCACCAGCGGTGGGCGGCTCGTTTACGCGCCCGACGAGCCGTGCGTTATCTGGACCGAGCAGGACCGTAAGAAGGGCCAGGCCTGGCACAACGAAACGGTCCACACGTTCCACACGTACGGCACGCCACCTGTCGACGGCCTGCCGGCTCATTAGGCCCGCCGCGAGCGTTGTGGTCCTGCCCGGTCCGGCTAGACCGGGCAGGGAACCGCAGGCCGTGGTCAGCCGCTGATGTTGCTGCCGCCGGTCGCGGGCGGCGGTGGAGCGTTGACCACAACCGAGACCGCCGTAAGCGTCGAGGTCGGCTGGCTGACGGTGGTTGCGCCGGGCGTCGTGGTGGTCGGTGTGGGCGTGCTCGTGTAGGTCACGGCGACCACCGCGTTCACGGCGATCTGGCCAGACACGAACTGCTGGGCGACGCTGCTGCCGGCGGTCACGTCGAATGTCATCGAGACGCCGGTGGAGGACTGGATCGTGAAGCTGGAATCGTCAGAGGCGATCTCGGTAACCGCTCCGGCGGCGGTAACCGTCGTCGGGGTGGGCATCGTCGTGGTGGTCGTGGTCGTCGTCGTGGTGGTCGTCGTGGTGACCGGTGCCTTGTAGCTGACGGCGTTGGCGACGATCGTGCCGTACTTGGAGGTCGAGTAGCTGACGCCGACCTTCATGCCGGCGACGAGCCCGGGCAGTGACTCGGTCTGCGGGCCGAGGTCGAAGGTGAAGCTGTTCCCGGCGAGGGTCTTGGCCTTGAGCGCCGCGGCGACGAAGTGGTAGCGGCGGAAGTGGTTGTTGGCGACATCCCAGGCTCCGTCATCGAGCCAGCCCGGACCGCCCTTGGCGTCGCCGCCCCCACCGCCATCGGAGGTGCCCCAGAAGCGGCCGTCGATATTCATGAAGATGTGCACGCCGGGGTCGTCGTAAAGCGTGACCTCGGCCGGGCCGGCGCCGGCGCCGGGTGCGATCAGCCCCTGCCTGAGCAGGTACCTGATGACGCCCCAGTCATTCGGGACGCCGCTGCCCTGGGGCCAGAGGCCGCCGGCGACGAGTACTGCCGCGACAGCACCTGAGCAGTCGTAACCGAGACGCACCCCGTTGAAGCCGGGGCCCCTAGCGCCTTTGCTCGCCACACCGGCCTCGCCATGACCGCCGCCCCACACGTAGGGCAGGTTCTGAGACTCGATCCGGTTGGCTGCCGTGGTCAGGGCGTTGAGCACGCCGACCGGCTTGCCCGGAGTCTGGATCGTGAGCTGGTCGGCGTCGAGCGATGTGACCGAGCCGGAAACCTGACCTGACTGGGCGGCGTCAGCGTTCGCCGTGCAGATCGTGCTGACAACGCCCGCAAGACACAGAGCGGTGGCTGCGAGCGTGCCAAAAGCACGGGAGCGGTTGAAGATGACGCGACGCACTAAGAATCCTTTCGGCAGCTGCTGGGCCGACCCTAGTGCTGCAACTCCCTATGCGGCTGGAAGTTGCGTTTCTGCACCCGTGCTCACTGAGAGCTGGACGGCGCCCAGAGATTGAGCTCGCCGTCGTGGGCGAACTTGTCGATCTCTGCCAACTCTTCGGCACTGAAGTCGAGATTCTTGAGCGCGCCGAGGCTGTTCTCGAGCTGCGTGAGGCTCGAAACACCGATCAGCGCGGAGGTCACGCGAAGGTCGCGCACGGCCCAGGCGATCGCCATCTGCGCGAGGCTCTGGCCGCGCTGCTGGGCGATCTCGTTGAGTCCGCGGACCTTCGCCAGGTTGTTGTCGGTGAGCATGCTGTCCGAGAAGGTGTTGCCGTAACGCACTCGCGAATCCTGCGGAATTCCGTTCAGGTACTTATCGCTGAGCAGGCCCTGCGCCAGCGGCGAAAAGGCGATGCAGCCGATGCCCTCATCGTCGAGCGTGTCGAGCAAGTCATGCTCGATCCAGCGGTTCAGCATCGAGTAGGACGGCTGGTGGATCAGCACCGGCGTGCCGAGCGCGCGCAGGATCGAGGCTGCCTCCTGGGTGCGCTCGGGGCTGTAGGAGCTGATCCCCGCGTACAGCGCCTTGCCCTGGCGGACCGCGTGGTCCAGAGCGCCCATCGTCTCTTCCAGCGGTGTCTCCGGGTCGAAGCGGTGTGAGTAGAAGATGTCGACGTAGTCCAGTCCCATGCGCTTGAGGCTCTGATCGAGGCTTGAGAGCACGTACTTGCGCGAGCCCCACTCACCGTAGGGACCGGGCCACATGTCATAACCGGCCTTGGTCGAGATCACCAGCTCGTCCCGCAGCGAACCGAAGTCCTCCCGGAACAGCTGACCGAAATTGCTTTCGGCACTGCCGGCCGGAAGGCCGTAGTTGTTGGCCAGGTCGAAGTGAGTTATGCCCGCGTCGAAAGCGTGGCGCAGGATCGCACGGCTCTGGTCCAGCGGATGGGAGAACCCGAAGTTCTGCCAAAGGCCTAGGGAGATGACCGGCAGAAGCAGACCGCTGCGACCGGTGCGCCTGTAGGGCATGGTGTCGTAGCGGTCAGCATCGGGGCTGTATGGCGCAAACGTTGGCATTCGTTCTACTCAGTCAGGTCAGGAGCCGCTTACGACTCGGTCTCAGCTTCAGCTTCAGCGTCGGTCTCCGGCTCTGCTGCCTGCGCCTGGGCCTCTTCAGCGGCCGCGGCGGCCTTG
>Ga0302314_10000605_pt1 | contig 65882 bp, 59 predicted proteins | sample III_Palsa_N2_3_FD_200533 | JGI IMG/M metagenome (GOLD analysis project Ga0302314, IMG submission 200533) | Peat permafrost microbial communities from Stordalen Mire near Abisko, Sweden - III_Palsa_N2_3 | ecosystem: Environmental > Terrestrial > Soil > Palsa > Peat permafrost | place: Sweden...
TTTCTTGACTCCGGGCATCCTGCCCTCCGCCCTTCGGGCCAGCTTCGCTGTTCGTTCGCGCTCCAAGCGCGAACGTGGGCCAGCAAAGAAAAGTGACTCGGGCTGCGGCAGCAGTCCGAAAGCCCGCCGCAGGCGAGCCAGGTCGCCGAAATGCCTTGAAAGGGGATGGCCCCGAGAGCCCGCACGCAATCTGTGAGCACTGCAACATAAACAGCAAATGGCGCGCCGCCGCATAAGCGTTGCTTATCAACGCATCAGCGTCAGCGTTTGGAATGTCGGATCAGCCGGCACACACTCCGGACTCATTAGCGACCGGCCGCGGTCGCAACCCGCCCACACACCCCACGGAGAATCAAGATGGCCAAGGTGCTTTGCGTGCTCTATCCCGATCCGGTCAGCGGCTACCCCCCAGCGTATGCCCGCGACGGCATTCCAAAGATCGAGGGCTATCCCAACGGCCAGACCGCGCCCACGCCGCAGGGCGAAGTGGGCTTCAAGCCGGGGGAACTGGTCGGTTGCGTGTCGGGCGAGCTGGGCCTGCGCAAGTATCTGCAGAGCCACGGCCACGAACTGATCGTCACCAGCGACAAGGAAGGTGCGGACTCCGCGCTGGACAAGCACCTGCCGGATGTCGACGTGGTGATCTCGCAGCCGTTCTGGCCGGCTTACCTCACCGCCGAGCGCATCGCGAAGGCGAAGAAACTCAAGCTCGCGCTGACCGCCGGCATCGGTTCGGATCACGTCGATCTGAAAGCGGCCGCCGAGCACGGCATCACCGTGGCCGAGGTCACCTTCTCCAATTCGATCAGCGTGGCCGAGCACGTGGTGATGACCGCGCTGGCGCTGGTGCGCAACTTCGTACCCTCGCATGCGATCGCCGACAACGGCGGCTGGGATATCGCCGACTGCGTCGAGCGCAGCTACGACATCGAAGGTATGCACTTCGGCACGCTGGCGGCCGGCCGCATCGGCCTCGCCGTGTTGCGCCGGATGAAGCCATTCGACGTGCATCTGCATTACTACGATCCCAATCGCCTCGCGCCGGAGATCGAGAAAGAACTCAACGTCACCTACCACGACAGCATCGACTCGCTGATCCAGGTGTGCGACATCGTCAACTTGCAGATGCCGCTGTACCCATCGACCGAACATCTGATCGATGAAAAGCGGCTCGCCAAGTTCAAGCGCGGCGCATACCTGGTCAACACTGCGCGCGGCAAGCTGTGCGATGCCGAAGCCGTCGCCCGGGCGCTCGAATCCGGCCAGCTTGCCGGCTATGGCGGCGACGTGTGGTTCCCGCAGCCGGCACCGAAAGATCACCCGTGGCGCAGCATGCCGAACCAGGCGATGACACCGCACATCTCGGGTACGTCGCTCTCGGCGCAATACCGTTATGCCGCGGGCACGCTGGAGATTCTGCAGTGCTTTCTGGAAGGCCGGCCGATCCGCAAGGAGTACCTGATCGTCGATGGCGGCAACCTCGCCGGCGCTGGTGCCAATGCCTACAAGCTGAGCTGACGTACAACGCACGGCCTGCCGCACGTCGGTGGAGCGAGGGCGATCTCGCACGCTCCATCGGCGGCAGCTGGCCGGCGACATCGTAGTTCCATCACATCGGTTCGGGGGAAGCGCATGGCCAGTGATCCGGAGTTGGGCAATACGGCGGCTGCCGGAGCGCATGCCGGATTCTTCGACCGACAGCGCACCATCGCCGGGCCGCGCTTCAACCGCTGGCTGGTGCCGCCGGCGGCGCTGGCGATTCATCTGAGTATCGGCATGGCCTACGCCTTCTCGGTGTTCTGGCTGCCGATGACCAAGCTGCTGCCGCATGCTGACGCCGCGGCATGCGCCGGGCAGGGCTTCGTGGCACAGATGTTCACCAGTAGCTGCAACTGGACAGTGCCTTCGGTCAACCACATCTTCGAAACCTTCATCGCGATGCTGGGCATCGCCGCGGCGCTGTGGGGTGGCTGGCTGGAACGCGCCGGGCCGCGCAAGGCCGGCTCGATCGCCGCACTGTGCTGGGGCGGCGGGCTGATCGTCGGCGGCATCGGCGTGGCAGTCCATCAGCTGTGGCTGGTCTACCTCGGCTGCGGTGTCATCGGCGGCATCGGTCAGGGCCTGGGCTACATCACGCCGGTGTCCACCTTGATCAAGTGGTTTCCGGATCGCCGCGGCCTGGCCACCGGCTTCGCCATCATGGGCTACGGCGGCGGCGCGATGATCGGCGCGCCGATCGCGGTGGCGCTGATCAGCCGCTTCACGGCGAACGATGTGCCCGGCGTGGCCGCCGCGATGGCCGGCATCGGCGTGCTCTACATCGTGGCGATGAGCCTGGGTGCGCTCGGCTTCCGGGTGCCGCCAAATGGCTGGAAACCAGCCGGCTGGAGCGGATCGGCGGCCACCGCGAACAAGCTGATCAGCAGCAACCACGTGCATCTCAACCAGGCTTGGCGTACGCCGCAGTTCTGGCTGATCTGGGGCGTGCTGTGCCTCAACGTCACCGCCGGTATCGGCGTGATCTCGATGGCCAGTCCGATGCTGCAGGATGTATTCGGCGGCAAGCTGCTTGGTTTGCCGACAGCCGAAGTGCAGGGCGTGGCGCAGAAGGCGGCGATCGCGGCGGCCGCGGCTGGCCTGGTCGGACTGATCAGTCTGTTCAACAGCCTGGGCCGGTTGCTATGGGCCTCGGCCTCGGACTTCATCGGGCGCAAACGGACCTATGTGGTGTTCTTCGTGTTCGGCATCCTGCTGTATGGCCTGCTGCCCACCTTCGGCCATCTTGGGCAGGCGGCCTTATTCGTGGCCGCGGTGTGCCTGATCCTGTCGATGTACGGCGGCGGCTTCGCCACGGTGCCGGCCTACCTCGCCGACATCTTCGGCACGCAGATGGTCGGCGCGATCCACGGCCGACTGCTCACCGCGTGGTCGGTGGCCGGCGTGATCGGGCCGATCCTGATTGCCGACCTGCGCGAGTCGCAGCTGGCCGCTGGGGTGGCGAAAAGCCTGGTATACGACCGCACGCTCTACATTCTCGCCGTTCTGCTCTTGTTCGGCCTGATCTGCAATCTGCTGGTGCGGCCGGTGGCCGCGAAACATCACATGAGCGAAGCGCAATTGCAGCGCGAGCGTTCGTTGCAGCACGAAACCGTGGCCGCTGCGGCGACCGTTCAATCTGCCGCGCGCGGTCCGTTCGGCGTATCCGGTGTGCTGGCCTGGCTTGCGGTGGGCGTGCCGTTCCTGATCGGCGTGTGGATCGCGTTGAGCAAAGCGGTGGCGTTGTTTTAGCGCGCCGCGGTCGATCACCGGCACGATCGAGACTGTATCCCCTGCTAATCGAGGTGATCGCGGTCCCGTTGAACGCGTGCCTGAAAGCGCTTGGACTTGGCGGTATTGCCGCAGACCGCCATATCGCACCAGCGCCGCCGCCCGGCCTTTGAACTATCGATGAAGAGCCATGAGCAGTTGGGTCCTTGGCAAATGCGGAGTCGATCGATCGGACTGGGCAGAACGTGCTGGACCATTCGATAAGCGATCATCGATGCGATCAAATCCAGATCGACTGCATCGTCTCGCAACGCCATGACGACTTGTCCATTGGCGAGGCACAGTTCGTGCGCACGAACACCTGCGATCCAATGCTCACGTAGCAGCGCCAGTGCATTCCTTGTTGGCCTGCCTCCGAACACGAGAGCGGTGATCAGCGCGAACAAGGTCTCGCGGAGCAGCTTTGCTCGCGATAGCGCGGCCTCGGCCGCCGCTGGCTCCTTGTCGGCCTGCCTCGCGAGCGAGCGCAGGAATTTCTCTGGCAAAAGATGCGCCAACGCTGCCCATTCGAGCACGCGTGGGTAGCAGTCCAGCCAGTCGCGTGGTGTCTGATCGCGCCCAGTGACGGTGTTGACGAAATCGAGGGCGGCATCTCCGCCGATAAAGTCGCGGCTGACAAATGGGTGCGCCTCGATTTTAACTTGTAAAACATGTTTCATAGGTTGACAAACGGCTAAACCAGTGAAACTATGATTATAGGTTGATATGGATCTGTCATCGCAATAGGCGGGCTCAAGACTTGACGCCTGCGCATTGCAGCGACGAAGTTCAATGGAATGCGCGAAGCGTCGACCGGGTTCCAAAAACAAACTCACCGCCCAGGATTTTCCGTGAACCGCATCTTCGCGATATTCGCTGTCGGCTTAGTGGCATTTGTCGTGGGCTCGGCGGCTCCCGCGCACTCCTCCGAGCCAGAGTCCAACGTCGCGCAGGCCGCCGCTGACCTGAGCGGGATGCACGATTTTGATTTTGAACACGGCACGTGGCGCGTCCATCATCGCGTGAAGCGACAAGGCGGAAGCGGGTGGTCGGAATTCGACGGCAACTGTCGTGATCGTGGGCTGATCGACGGTTCGGCCAATGTGGAGGAACACACATTCGACAAGCCTGCTGGCGTCAGTTACGGGGTAGGGTTGCGGGCTTACGATCGGAAGACCGGGCAATGGGCCATCTGGTGGGTCGACGGACGTGATCCGCACGGGCCGCTCGATCCCCCGGTCAAAGGCCGCTTCGAAAACGGAGTCGGCACTTTCTATTCCGATTATCTGGACAATGGGAAGCCGATGCGCTTGCGATTCACCTGGTCGCATATCACGCCCATATCCGCACGCTGGGAGCAGGCGACTTCCTCCGATGCCGGAAAAACATGGGCGGCGAACTGGATCATGGAATTTCGACGGATAGATGCGGATAAGTCGATTCACTGACTTGCTGCGAAACGCAGCGGAGCGGCGATGTCGAGGGCGCTTTTTAACCGAAGTAATGCCATGGCTGATCCGCCGTCCTGTCGCCGGCAGCGACTATGCATCAAGGGCCGTCGCTCTAGAGCGCGTCCGATCTTCGCATCAATGCAAATTTCCTACACGCCGCGGTGAATGCGTGAATGGCGCGCCTTGCATTTGATCGCGCAGAGCAAGGCGGCGGCGTTGTTTTAGCGTGGCGGCTGGCGCTTCGGCACGACGGATTTTTTGCCGGCGGCGGGCGCGGGCTGGGCCAGCCCGTGCAGCAGCAGCGTGATCAGGCTGTCGAAGGCCTGCTCATCGTCCGCCTCGTTCCACTTGTAGGCCATCGCCGGATGATGGAAGCGCAAGGTGGCATCGAAGATCGCCAGCGCGGTGGCCACGGGGTCGACCTTGCGGAAGTGACCGCTATGCACGCCATCGGCGACGATCCGCTGCAATTGCTGCTGTAGGTGCTCGACATGCTCGCCGATCACTTCGCGCGCATCGGCCGCCAACGCGGCATAGGTGGCGAACAGCTCGGGATCGCTGTGGGCCTTTTTGCGCTTGCCGTCGCGCAGCGCGGCCAACCATTGGCGCAGGCGCGTCGGTGCGGCCGCCTTGCCGCCGGCGATGCCTTCCAGCGAGCCGAAGCCGCGGTCCAGCCAGCCGCGCAGTACCGCATCGCGCAGCGCGGCCTTGCTGGGGAAGTGTCGGTACACGCTGCCGTGGCTCACGCCCAACGCTTGTGCCACATCGACCACGGTGGCCTTGCCGGGCCCATAGCGGCGCAGCACGTCCTCGGCGGCGGCGAGGATGCGGGCAGGCGTGAGAACGGCATCGATCACGAGGGATTCCGGTGGTGGACGAGTGCGGCCACCACGTGTTCGAGCGAAGTGGTCGCGCGCCTATGTTCGGTGTTCGCCAGCGCGAAGTCGATCCAGCCGCTGTTGAAGCCGTCCAGCATGGCGATGCGCGGGCCGGTGCGATCGGCCGGCATGCCTTCGCTTTCGAAGCGTGCCGCCCAGCTGTCGCGTGGCACGAGGAAGGGCTCGACCGGGCGGCCGCAGGCGCGGGCGAGTGCCTGCGCCATGTCCTGCGGGCTGTAGCGCTGCGGGCCTTCCAGTTCGATCACGCGGCGGCCGCTCCAGCTCTCGGTCAACGTCTGCGCGATGCAGCGGCCGATGTCGTCGGTGGCGATCAACGGGATCGCACGGTCCAGTGGCTGCAGGTAACTGGCCATGCGGCCAGCGTCGCGCGCGGGCGCCACGTCCCATTGCAGGTTCTCCATGAACCAGCCGGCACGCACATAGGCGCGCGGCAGCGGCAGCGCATCCAGCGCCTGCTCCAGCAGATGCAGTTGAGTGATCAGGCCGAGGTCACGGTCGTGCTGCGCGCCGATCGAGGATAGCGCCACCACGTTGCGCGGTTTCGCGCGTTGCAGGGCGGTAGTCATCGCCTGCAGCAAGTCGCGTGTCTCGCTGAAATCCGGGGCGGGCGCGAAATTGGCCGGCAGCATTACAAAGACGCCCTCGGCTTCGTGGAAGGCATTGGTCAGCGCGTCCGTATCGTTCCAGTCGGCGACGGCGATTTCCGCGCCGCGTGCGGACCAGGACGAAGCCTTGGCGGCATCGCGCACGATGGCGCGCACCGCATGGCCGGCGTCGAGCAGATGCGTGGCGGTAGCACGGCCGACTTGGCCGGTGACACCCATGATGGCGTACATGTGGAATTCCTCGTAATGGTTGGGGATGCGGGTTCCGACCTGGATCACTCGACGTCGATCAATCGATGTGAATCGGATTGATGTGAACCAGGTCGATGCAAATCAGGGCGCGGCGCGCTCGCTGTCGAGCGAGGCCATGCCCTGCGGCGCATAACGCTCGCCGGCCGCGGCACCGGCTGGCACGGCATGTTCGATCGCGGCGAGGTCGGTGGCGCTCAATGAAATGTCGAGCGCGCGTAGCGCCTCGTCCAGCCGTTGTCGCGTGCGTGCACCGATCAGCGGCACGATGTCCTCGCCGCGCGCCAGCGCCCAGGCGATCGCCAACTGCGCGACGCTGCAGCCGCGTGCGTCGGCCAGCTTACGCAGTGCTTCGACCAGTTGCAGGTTGTGGTCGAGATTGTCGCCCTGGAAACGCGGCGAGTGCGCACGGAAATCGCGACCGCCGGTGTTGCGCTCCTTCGACCAGTGGCCGCTGATCAGGCCGCGCGCGAGCACGCCGTAAGCGGTGATGCCGATGCCGAGTTCTCGGCAGGCCGGTAGGATCGTGTCCTCGATGCCGCGCGAAATCAGCGAGTACTCGATCTGCAGGTCGCTTACCGGCATCACCGCATGCGCACGGCGGATCGTCGCCGCGCTCACTTCGGACAGGCCGAGCTGGCGCACGTAACCGGCCTTGACCAGTTCGGCGATGGCGCCGACGGTGTCCTCGATCGGCACGTTCGGATCGAGCCGGGCCGGGCGGTAGACGTCGATGTAGTCGGTGCGCAGGCGCTTGAGCGTGTAGGAGAGCGCAGTTTTCACCGCGGCCGGGCGCGCGTCGTAGCCGAGCCAGGCGCCGTCCGGGCCGCGTTGTGCGCCGAACTTGACGCTGAGCCGGTAGCTGTCGCGCGGGCGGCCGGCCAGCGCCTCGCCGAGCAGCATCTCGTTGTGGCCCATGCCATAGAAGTCGCCGGTGTCGAGCAGGTCGATGCCGGCATCCAGTGCGGCATGGATGGTGGCAATGCTTTCGTCGCGTTCGGTGGGGCCGTACATGTCGGACATACCCATACAGCCGAGGCCGATGGCGGAAATGGAGGGGCCGTTGCGGCCGAGGGTGCGTTGTTGCATGGCGGTGCCTCGTCGGGTGGTTGGTATGGAGAATAGTAAACAATTGAATGACAGATTTCAAATTTTGTCATTCAATGAAGTTGATGTCGCCGGATTTTCGCCATTTGCCGGTACCCGCGCCGCCATCTTGGCGGGCGATCCTGTGGCTTTCCGGCCAACGGCAACGCCATGGAATACCCCGCGTTTCAGTCCGGTGCGCTACGGCGATCGGCAGGCTGGATCGCCGCCTTCGATGCGCGGCTGGCACGCCGCCTGCGTCCGCATGGCGCAATGGCCGTGTGCGCCCACGAGTTCGTCTGCTTCGGCGTGAAGCAGGCCTCGGCCTGCCTGTTCGGTGCGGCGATGCTGGTGCTCTTGCTGGCGACCTGGTGCTGGTATCCGGCCGGCGCCGCGCTGGCGCGCTACGATTTCCTCACCCTGGCGGCGCTGGCGATCCAGGGCATCCTGCTGGTCACGCGGCTGGAGAGCGTGGAGGAGGCCAGGGTGATCCTGCTGTTCCATCTGGTCGGTACCGCGATGGAGCTGTTCAAGACCTCGGTCGGGTCGTGGACGTATCCGGAGCACTCCATGCTGCGGCTTGGCGGCGTGCCGCTGTTCACCGGTTTCATGTACGCGTCGATCGGCAGCTATCTGGCGCGTGTTTGGCGGCTGTTCGATTTCCGCTTCACCGGACATCCGCCCTTGCGCGTGCTGCTGGTGCTGGCCGGGGCGATCTACCTCAACTTCTTCAGCCACCACTACCTGCCGGACGCGCGGCCGTTGTTGTTCGCTGCGATCGCCTTGCTGTTCGGGCGCTGCTGGGTTTATTTCCGCATTCGCCGTGTGCATCGACGCATGCCGCTGCTGCTGGGCTTCGTGCTGGTCGCACTGTTCATCTGGTTCGCCGAGAACATCGGCACCTACGCCAACGCCTGGCGCTATCCGAGCTAGCGTGCGGGCTGGCATATGGTGCCGCTGGACAAGCTTGGCGCGTGGCTGTTGCTGATGATTATCAGCTATGTGCTGGTCGCGCTGGTGGCAGGACAAAGACGCGCAAGCAGGCCGAACGTCGCGATAAAGATGGCCTGACGATCGAGCCATAGTCTGGGTAACAGCCGACGATATAGGATGCTTCGTCGTCGACGCGTTATAGCTAACTGCCTGTCGGCCTGCCGGGGATTTGAAATATGCGGATGTTTGGGTTCATGTGGATTGGCGCGCTTGCATTCGGACTTGCGTGCTCGTCGGTATGCGCGGCCATTCCCTCCTTGCAGTTCGACAAGCCGTTGCACGAAAAGCGGCTGGCTTTGCCGCCTGACCCGGATAACCCGCAAAGCAAGCCAGCGGTGTCCTGCTTCTACTTTCCTCATCTCATGGTCAAGCAGGTGGATATGGGTGAAAAGGGAGCTGAGCAGCTTTCGATGACTTTTGTGCCCAAGGGGCAGCAGGAGCCCGCCTGCCGCCGGGGAAATGCCAAGGATGAAAAGGTCGTCGACAGCAGCACTTGGAGTGGCTATTTCAAGGGCGTCAAGGGTAGCTATGTGTTTTTCGATGCCAGTGATGGAGCGGAAGGCGGCGAAAGCTTTGCCATTTTCAGCTCGGCTGACAATGACAAACTATTTGATGATCTTGCCAGCAAGATTCAGTCGGTCGAGTTGATGACGCCGGTGCAGGATATCGACCAGCGGCCTTGGTACGAAAACCCGCTCACGCTGCGCTACCAGAGGCTGTATCTGGCGCCGTGTTCGCTGCGCTCGGATGAAAAGAAATGCTGGGGCCTGATCCAGCAGGCCACGGGTTTGACGGAAAAATCGCCGCCGGACTGCAGTGCTTCCTACGAGGCGATAGAAAAGCAGGCGCCGCCGGAGCAGCTGAAGGCGACGATGGCCGATCCCAGTGTCATCCGCTACGAAGTCGAAGTGGTACTGGATGGTCACGGGGTCATCCGGCTGACCCCTGTTTCGAAGGCACTCGAGTGCTACGCCGCGGAATAATCCTACGAGGTGGTCCTAGGTCATTCGTCGATTCACGGCTGGCGCGCTCGTGCCGGTGCCGCCGATTCCAGCAGAGCGGAGACCGTGCGGGTATGCAGCGACGCTGCGTCATAACCTTCCGGCAATAGGTCGGCGATTTCCAGCATCACCGCGCCATGCAACGCGGCCCAGATCTGGTGGCCGAGGATGGCCGCGTCGGCGGCCACCACACCCTCGTCGATCAGAACTTCGACGTGTTCGGCGATGGTCCGCCACATACGTTCGTGCGCTTCCCGATACGCCGGGTCGTCGCGGTTGGTCTCCGGGTATTCGAACATCAGCCGGTAGGTCGAGGTATCGGCGCGGGCGAAACCGATGTAAGCATCGCGTACGGCACGGCTGCGCGTGCGGCCGTCGCCGGGCGTATCCAGGGCTTGTTCGAGTGCGGCGGAAAAGCGGTGCAGGCCACGCGTGCGTACCGCGGTGATGATCTGCTCCTTGCCGGCGAAGTAGCGATACGGGGTCATCGTGCCGCAACCGAGTTCGACCGCGATGCGGCGCATGGTGACCGCGGCCGGGCCTTCGTCCACGTATAGCCGCGCCGCCGCCTGGCAGATGCGCACGCGGAATGCTTCGGCTTCGCTGTCGCTGAGCGCCCTGGGCATGTCAGGGCGTCGGCACGGTCAACGTCTTGCGGAAGAACGCCACCGCATCGGCGCCGATCTGCTTATGCACCGCAACGCGATCGACGCCGGGCGGGTCGCTGCAAATGGTCTGCAGTTCCTTCGCGAGCTGCGCTGAGCACGGGGCGAGGAACACCCAGTGGTCGGCGCCAGGCACCACCTTGTAGCCGGTCAGCGTCTTGATCCACGGCCGGATCTTCGCGGCATTGTCCGGCGGCGGCAGCACATGGTCGTTCGAGCCGTAGTAGAGGAAGACCGGGCGGTCGATCCTGGCGATGCCGGCCTGGTCGAAAATCAGGCTGAGCGGCGCCATTACAAAAGCGGCCTTGACCCGGCTGTCCTCGGTGGGCCCCAGCCGGTCGAAATCCTTCTGCAGCTGGGCGAAATACTGTTCGATGGTCAGTCCGCGCTGGGCGAGCTGCTGCTTGATCTGCTCGGCGTTGCCGCAGACATCCGGGTCGTCGTGCGGATGCCGGCGGCAGAAGTCGATGAAGCGGTCGAAGCGTGGTTTGGCGCCCACGATCAAGAGACTGGTGTAACCGCCGGCCGAGAAACCGGTAACGCCGATGCGCCGCGCGTCGATCAGATTCTTCCATTGCGGGTCGGCCAGCACGGCACTGATCGTGGCCGAGACCTGCAGCGCGCGGCCGGCCAGCACTTCGGCGTGACCGACGCCGCTCTTGTCGTGGAAGTTGTCCTTCGGATGCTCGAGCGTGGCGACGACGAAGCCATGGCTGGCTAGGTAGGTGGCGAGGTCGTGATGACCGAGGTCGTCGCCGCCATTGCCGTGCGAGAGCACGATTAGCGGCTTGGCGCCCGGAAGGGCGGTCGCATCGGCCGTGGCTGCAAGTTCGTAGGGGCCGTGCCAAGTGCTGCCCTTGGCCTGTGCTGAAGGATAGAACACGTAGCCCGGCATGCTGCCGCCGCCGACCGGGTCGCGCATGCTGATCGCATGGAAGCCCACGCCGGTCGTGCCTGTATCCGTTGGGGTTTCGGCGAAGAGAATTACGGGAAGCAGTGCGAGCAGCAGGACAAGCCAGCGCAGGGCATGCACGCGTGGCGCGAGTGAGCGTGACATGTGAGAGCCTTCGTTAGACCGATGCGATAGCGGCGTCGAGTTCGTCATCAATCAGCCGACACGGCTAACGTCTTGCGAAAAAAGGCCAGCGCATCGGCGTTGATCTGCGCGTGCACTTCAGTGCGATTGACGCCCGCCGGATCGGTGCAGATGTCGTGCGCCTGCTTCGCCAGTTCGGCCGAGCACGGGCTGAGGAACACCCAGTGATCCGCCTTCGGCACGACCTTGACGCCGGCCAGGGTCTTGATCCAAGGGCGGATATGTTCCGCATTCTCCGTGGGAATCAGCACATGATCGTGCTCGCCGTAGTAGAGGAACACCGGCCGGTCGATCGCGTCGATACCGGCCGCGTCGAAGACCAGCGACAACGGCGCCATTGAAAACACCGATTTTACTCGTGGGTCGGCGGTGTCTCCCCAGCGCTTGAGGTCGTTCTGCAAGGCCTGGAGCGGCACCACCAGATCGTTGCCATCCCCCGTGTTCTTGTGGGCGGCCAGCATGCGCTTGAGCTCGTCCCCGCAGATTTCAGGATCCTGCGGATGGCGCTGACAGTAGTCGTTGAAGAGACGGAAGGACGGGATCGCGCCAGCGAGCAGCAGGCTCGTATAGCCACCGGCGGAGAAGCCGGCTACGCCGATGCGCGAGGGATCGATCAAGGTTTTCCAGTGCGCATCGCTCAGCAGCATACTGATCGTGGCCGACACCTGCACGGGGCGGCCGATCAAGGTGCTGGCCTGACCGAAACCGCTGATGTCGTGGAAGTTGTCCTTGGGATGCTCCAGTGTGGCGACGACAAAACCATGCCGCGCCAGATAGACGGCCAAATCATGATGGCCCACCGCGGAACCGCCGTGGCCGTGCGAGATCACCACCAGCGGCTTGGCGCCCGGCATGGCGGGCGCATCGGCCACGCCGGCCACTTCGTAGGCACCAAGCCGGGTACTGCCGGTGGCCTGCGCGGAGGGATAGAACACATAGCCGGGCATGCTGCCGCCGCCAACCGGGTCGTGCATGCTGATCGCATGGAAGCCCACGCCGGTAACGGTTTGCGCAAACAAGGCAACTGGCATGCCGAGCAGTGCCGGCGCAAGCCAGCGCAAGACGCGGGCAACTAGAGGCGAGGATCGGAACATGCGGAGCTCCTCAATCGGCCGGTGCGGCCAGCGTCTTGCGGAAGAAAGTCAGTGCATCGGCGTTGATTTGCGCATGCACCTTGGCACGGTCGACGCCAGGCGGATCGGTACAGATGGCTTCGGCATCCTTGGCCAGTGCCGCGGAGCAAGGTGCGAGGAATACCCAGTGGTCAGCCTTCGGAATCATGCTTACGCCGGCCAGCGTCTTCATCATGGGCTGGATGTGTAGGGCGTTTTCCGATGGCCGCAGCACGTGGTCGTTTTGGCTGTAATAAAGGTAGACCGGGCGATCAATCGAGTCGATGCCGGCCTGGTCGAAGATCAAGCTTAGCGGCGCCATCGCGAACGCCGCCTTGACGCGCGGATCGGCGGGCTTGCCCCAGCGGGTGAAATCGTTTTGCATGCCGGCCATCATTTGCTTGAGGGTCTGTCCGTGTTTGGCGGCCTCAGCCGCGAGCTGGTCGGCTTTGGCGCAAATCGACGAATCATCGGAGTGGAGTCGGCAATAGTCATCGAAACGCTGGAAACGTGGCACCGCACCCACCAGCAACAGGCTGGTATAGCCGCCGTTCGAAAAGCCGGCAACACCAATGCGCCGAGCGTCGATCAGTTTTTTCCAGCGCGGATCGCCGAGCAGCATGCTGATCGTGGCCGAGACCTGGATCGGCCGGCCGACTAGGGCCGCCGAATGGCCATCGCCGCTCTGGTCGCGAAAATTGTCCTTAGGATGTTCCAGCGTGGCGACGACGAAACCGCGCTGGGCCAGATAGACGGCCAAATCATGATGACCCAGGGCGGAGCCGCCATGGCCGTGCGAGATCACCACCAGCGGCTTGGCGCCCGGCACCGCGGGCGCATCGGCCGTGCCGCCGATTTCGTAGGGACCGAGCCAGGTGTTGCTGGTGGCCTGTGTGGCGGGATAGAACACGTAACCGGGCATGGTGCCGCCGTTCACCGGATCGTGGATGCGGATGGCCTGGAAGCCCACGCCGGGACTGTCGGCAAGCAGCGCGAAAGGTGTGAACAGCAACGCCAGCAGCAGCCAGCGCCAGGCGCGGACGAGCCGGATGTGGGTGGATGGCGCCATGGAATTTACCTCGCGATGGTTATTGCGTACATCGTACGTTATACGAAGCGAAGGGCACTCCGCAAGCACCGCTGTGGCCGCAAAACCCCACGACCGCTACACTTTCGCGATTCAGCTCCCCACCCATCCATGAGGCTCGCATGTTCCCGAAGAACGCAACGATCGCCGGCTATGACGACGAACTGGCCAAGGCCATCGCTGACGAAGCGCGTCGCCAGGAAGACCACGTCGAACTGATCGCCTCGGAGAACTACGCCAGCCCGCGCGTGCTCGAAGCGCAGGGTTCGGTGCTCACCAACAAATACGCGGAAGGCTATCCGGGCAAGCGCTACTACGGCGGCTGCGAGTACGTCGATATCGCCGAGAAGCTGGCGATCGAGCGTGTCAAGCAACTGTTCGGTGCCACTTACGCCAATGTGCAGCCGCATTCCGGCTCGCAGGCGAACCAGGCGGTGTACCTGGCGCTGCTGCAGCCGGGCGACACGATTCTTGGAATGTCGTTAGCCCACGGCGGCCACCTCACCCACGGCGCCAAGGTCAACATTAGCGGCAAGCTGTTCAACGCGGTGCAGTACGGCGTCAATGAGCACGGCCTGATCGACTACGACGAGATGCAACGACTGGCCAGCGAGCACAAGCCGAAGATGCTGATCGGCGGCTTCAGCGCGTACTCGCAGGTGGTCGACTGGGCGCGCATGCGCCAGATCGCCGACTCGGTCGGCGCGTTGTTCTTCGTCGATATGGCGCATGTTGCGGGCTTGATCGCCGCCGGCGTCTACCCGAGCCCGCTGCCGCATGCGCACGTGGTCACCTCGACCACCCACAAGACCCTGCGCGGCCCGCGCGGCGGCATCATCGTGGCGAAGAACCTGAGCGAGGAAATCGAGAAGAAGCTGCAGTCGATCGTATTCCCCGGCATCCAGGGCGGCCCGTTGATGCACGTGATCGCGGCCAAGGCGGTCGCCTTCAAGGAGGCGCTGGAACCCGAGTTCAAGACCTACCAAGCGCAAGTGGTGAAGAATGCGCAGGCGATGGCGAAGACCTTCATCGAGCGCGGCTACAAGATCGTGTCCGGCGGCACCGAGAACCACCTGATGCTGGTCGACATGATCGGTAAGGACGTCACCGGCAAGGACGCGGAAGAGGCGCTCGGCAAGGCGCACATCACCGTCAACAAGAACGCCGTGCCGAACGATCCGCGCAAGCCGTTCGTCACTTCCGGCTTGCGCGTGGGCACGCCGGCGGTCACCACGCGCGGCTATCTGGAAGCCGACTGCATTGCGCTGACGAACTGGATATGCGACGTGCTGGACGCGCCGGGCGACGAGACGGTGATTGCGGCGGTGCGCGACCAAGTCACCGCGCAGTGCCGGAAGTTTCCTGTCTACGGCTGAGCATGAAGCCGATCTCGCCACGGACCAGCCAGCTGATCTTCGCGCTGGAGTCACTGCTGCTCACATTGCCGTATGTGCTGGTGATATCGGTGTTCGCGATCGTCTCGCTGCTCGAAATCGGCAGCAGAAATTTCTTGCTGCCCAGATTTGCGCTGTGTCTGCTGGGATACCTCGGGTTGCTGGCCGGCTGCGTGTTGTCCCTGCGGTTTTTACGTGGTGGCGTGGCGACATTGCGGAATGCATCGATGAGATGGTGGGTGGCTCTGCTGCCCGGCGTCGTGGTCACGTTGTTTCTGGTCTGCAATGTCATTGCTCTGGTCTGGGGCAGCTATGCGACGCCGGGTGAAAAGCTGCTGGCATTCTTCCTGTCCGGCGCAGCACTGCTGCTACCGCTGAGCCACCTGCTGCTAGAGCGATTCGCGCGGCGCAGCGATGTCGCCGCTATGATCTAGCGCGATGCATTGCCCCTTCTGCCAGCACGAAGACACCCGCGTGATCGATTCGCGCCTCGCCGAGGACGGCGCCACGGTGCGTCGCCGGCGTGAGTGCCCGCAATGCGGCGAGCGCTTCAATACCTTTGAGACGGCCGAACTCAAGCTGCCGACCATCGTGAAGAGCGGCGAGCGGCGCGAGAGCTTCGACGAGCGCAAGTTGCGCGTGAGTTTCGAGCGCGCGCTGCAGAAACGCCCGGTCACCGCCGAAGCGGTGGATAGGGCTGTGCGCACCATCATCAACGACCTGCGCCGCAGCGGCGAACGCGAAGTGCCGTCGCGCGAGATTGGCGAGCTGGTGATGCGCGAGCTGAAGAATCTCGATCAGGTGGCCTACGTCCGTTTCGCTTCGGTCTATCGCAGCTTCGAGGACGTACAGGCGTTCCGCGAAGAAATCGAAAGGCTTGAGCGCGACCTGCCGGCGCTCGAAGGCTTGCAGCTCTCCTTGTTGGCAGAGGCGACGATCTCCAAGAAAAGCGCTAAGTAGCCGGTGGTCCTGGGACGGATCAGCATCGTGTGTCGTGTGAGCATGGCCAGATTGTTCGTGTCGCCGAGACGAGGTGCCATGAATGCGGTTGATCGATCATGGAGGGCAATACCTTGACTGATCCACGTATGAGCAGCGACAGCAGATACGAAGCCGAGCTGTATGCGGCCGGGCCGGTGATGTGGTGCGCACTGGCGGCCCTCGTACTGGGCATGGTGATCTTCCTGGCGGTGCAGCTGTCGCTGGTTGCGCTCGGCTTCCACAACTATGGAACGACGGTTGCCATCGCCTCTGCCGCCATAGGCTTGATGCTCGCGTTCTACGGTCTGCGCAAGTGGGGAAGGCGACGGCGCTATGGCATTGCGGTGTCGGATGCCGGCATCGAGATCACGCGTAACGAACAGTCGCTCTTTGCATCGGCCTGGCGGGATATACGCAAGGTTCGACTGGGCTGGGATGCTCGCGGCATCGTGCAGATCAAGTTGTATGCACGGCGTGCCGTCGAGGTGCGCAGTATGGCGTTCGATCGGCGGCAGGATTCGCATGTCTTGCAGCAATGCGTAACCGACATCAAGCGCCGCCTCGGTATCGACCGGCCATCCGAGCAGCATGCGCGAAGCACCGACGGCTTCACCAATTATCCGAATCCGCTTTACCAACCGAACGCGGTGCACTCGATTGATCGATGAAGCCTCGCCCGATCGTATCTGGATGACCCGCGCGCTGGCGCTTGCCGAGCACGGGTTGTTTACCACGCAACCGAACCCGCGCGTCGGCTGCGTCATCGTGCACGGCGAAGAAGTTGTCGGCGAAGGCTGGCATCGGCGCGCCGGCGGCCCGCATGCGGAAGTGTTCGCGCTGGCCGAGGCCGGCTCGCGCGCACGCGGCGCCACCGCCTATGTGACGCTGGAGCCATGCGCGCATCACGGCCGCACGCCGCCGTGTGCGGATGCCTTGGTCGCAGCCGGCGTGGCGCGTGTGGTGATCGCCGCCGAGGATCCGTTCCCGCAGGTGGCCGGGCGCGGCATCGAAAAGTTGCGCGCGGCGGGCATCGCGGTGGAAGCTGGCTTGATGCGCGAGCCGGCGCGCGAACTCAACCTCGGTTTCTTCAGCCGCATCGAGCGCGGCCGGCCGTGGCTGCGCGTGAAGCTGGCGATGAGCCTGGACGGCCGCACCGCGCTGGCCAACGGCGAATCCAAATGGATCACCGGCGAGGCCGCGCGCGACGACGTGCAGCACTGGCGTGCGCGCAGCTCGGCGATCCTCACCGGCAGCGGCACCGTGCTGGCCGACGATCCGCGCCTGACCGTGCGGCTGCCGAATGCGCAGGAGTTCACGCCGCCATTGCGGGTGGTGCTGGATCGCCGGCTGCGCACGCCGGCCGGCAGCCATGTATTGGACGGTGCGGCGCCGACGCTGTTGCTGCACGCGGCGCCGACGGCTGCGAACGACGAACGCTTTGCGCATGTCGAATGCGTGGCTTGCGCGGAGCAGGGGGAGGCACTCGATCTGCATGCCGTGCTGGCATTGCTGGCCGCCCGTGATTGCAACGAAGTGCAGGTCGAGGCCGGGCCGGTGCTGTGCGGCGCACTGTTCGCGGCCGGGCTGGTCGATGAGCTGCTGCTGTATATCGCGCCAATTCTGCTCGGCGACAACGCGCGCCCGCTGCTGCAGTTGCCGTCGCTTACTGACATGGCTGCGCGCTGGCAGCTGCACACCATCGACCGACGCACGCTGGGCGACGACCTGCGGCTACGGCTGCGTCCGCAGAACTGATGCCATCTACGGCAAGTCCTGTTCCCACGGCGGCGCATGCTCGAATGCGCCGACCAGCATGTCGATCAGCAGGCGCACTGCGCGGCTGAGGTAGCGCGTTTGCGGATACACCGCGTAAATCGTGTCGGCCAGCGGCGGCGTATCGGGCAATACGATCACCAGCTCGCCTTTGCGAATCGCCGGCGCGGCGATGAACAGCGGTACCACCGCCAGACCCAGGCCGGCGATGGCCGCATCGCGCATGCTTTCGCCATTGTTGAGGTGCGCGCGCCCGCGCACCACGATCTGCTGCGGTTTGCCGCCGGCCTTGGCCGGCTCGAACTGCCAGTAATGCGCAGCGACGTGGGCGTTGCCGTAGCAGATGCACTCGTGTTCCGCGATCTGCTCGGCGGTTCCTGGCAGGCCATGGGCCTGCGCATATTGCGGGCTGCAGCAAAGCACCCGGCGGCTGCTCGCGAGGCGGCGCGCTACCAGCGTGGAATCCTGCAGGCGGCCGATGCGCACGCCCAGATCGTAGCCGCCACCCTGGATATCGACGTAGCGATCGTCGAGTTCCAGAACCACTTCCAGGGCCGGGTGCTCGCGCATGAACTCGTACAGCCGCGGCCCCAGATAGCTCGTGCCGAACGTCATCGGCGCGGTGATGCGCAGACTGCTGCTGAGCGCAGTCTCGGCCTTGCCGCTGGCTTCGTCGACCGCCAGCTGCAACTGCGAAACCATGTCGCGCATGCGCTCGTAAAAGCGCTGCCCGACATCGGTCAGCGTCATGCCGCGCGGCGAACGATGCAGCAGCCGTGCATGCAGGCTGTCTTCCAGCCGCGCCAGGCGCGCGCTCAGCACGGATTTGGACACGTTTAACCGGCTCGCCGCCGCGCTGATGCCGCCGCTTTCGACGACCTGGATAAACGCGCGGATATCGCCGAAGTCGTAGTCCAAGCGGCTCTCCTCGAAAGCTCGTTGCGGCGAGCGATCATCGGGGATTCTGCCTTGGGCACGCAATCGACCCGACGTTCGGCTGCGGCGAACGTCACGTTCGGGTTTGGCTGGCTAGTCGCTACGGGGAGTGCGGCCTAGAGTTCGTCCGTCCAACGGAGGCACACCATGCACATCACCCGCCATGCACAGGATCGCGGTCACGCCGACTTCGGCTGGCTGAAGAGTCGCCACACGTTTTCCTTCGGCGACTACTACGACCGACGCCACATGGGCTTCGGTCCGCTGCGGGTGATCAACGAGGATCGGGTCGAGCCCGGCGCCGGCTTCGGCGAGCACTCGCATCGCGACATGGAGATTCTCTCCTGGGTGCTCGATGGCGCGCTGGAGCACAAGGACAGTCTCGGCACCGGCGCACTGATCCGGCCGGGCGAGCTGCAGCGGATGAGCGCCGGCACCGGCGTCACCCATTCCGAGTTCAACGCCTCGCGCACGGAGCCGGTGCATTTTCTGCAGATATGGGTGTTGCCCGAGCGGCAGGGCCTGCCGCCCGACTACGAGCAGAAAAATTTCGCGCCAGCCGAGCTGAGCAACCAATGGCGGCTGGTCGCCTCCGGCACGCCGCGCGACGGCGCGGTGACGATTCACCAGGACGTCGATCTCTATGCGGCCCGGCTGCAAGCCGGCCGTGAGCTCACCCATGCGTTGCCGGCCCAGCGTCGGGCCTGGCTGCAGATTGCCCGCGGCACGGTCGAGGTAGATGGCGAAACCCTGGGTGCGGGCGATGCGGCAGCCTGGACCGAAGCTGGCGTGATCCAACTCCGAGCCAGCGAAGACGCCGAAGTGCTGCTGTTCGACATGACGCCATGAACTCCGCTCGAAACCGCCGCCACCGCAATCACTGACGAGAGACTATGCCATGACAATCACCGCCAAGCCGACCCCGGGTTCGCAATTGCTCGCACCCGATAACCACGCCTTGATCATGATCGACTTCCAGTCGCAGATGGCCTTTGCGACGCATTCGATCGATGCGGTCAGCCTGCGCAACAACGCCGGCCTGGTCGCTCGCGCCGCGGCGAGTTTCAAGGTGCCGACGATTCTCACTACGGTGGCTGCGGCGAGTTTCTCGGGGCCGATGTTCGACGAAGTGACGGCACCGTTCCCGGGCCAGGCGCTGCTTGACCGTACCTCGATGAACACCTGGGAAGACGCCGCCGTGATCGATCAGGTGAATGCGCTGGGCCAACGCCGCCTCGTGCTCGCTGGGCTGTGGACTTCCGTATGCATCGTCGGGCCAGCGTTGTCCGCGCTTGAGCAAGGTTTCGAGGTGTATGTGATCGCCGACGCTTGCGGCGACGTTTCCGCCGAGGCGCACGAGCGCGCGCTGCAGCGCATGGTGCAGCAGGGCGTGCGACCGCTGACTTCGCTGCAGTACCTGCTGGAACTACAGCGCGACTGGGCGCGCAGCGAAACTTACGAGAGCACCACCGGCATCGCCAAAACGAACGGCGGCGCTTACGGCCTGGGGCTGGTGTACGCCAAGAGCATGTTCCACGCGCACGGCGGCTGAACTTCGCACGCCGCCAGGTCCGCGCAGCACGATCATTCGATAGTGGGAGATACCTGATGAAGCTCTATCTGCTGTCGCTCGCACTGGGGGTGCTGGTCGGCGTCATCTATGGCCTGGTCAAGGTGCGTTCGCCGGCACCGCCGCTGATCGCACTTATCGGCCTGCTCGGAATGCTCGCCGGTGAACAGATTCCGCCGTTGGTCAAGCGTACGCTTGGCCAACCGGCGGCCACGACGACAGACCAGCGGCAAGCACCGCCGGCCGTCACGCACACGGAGCCGAAACCATGAGCGATACGCGCATCGAACCGGAACTGCTGTTGTACAACGGCCGCTTCACGACGCTCGATCCCGAGCGACCCAAAGCCAGCGCCGTCGCCATCGCCGGCGGTCGCTTCGTCGCGGTCGGCCACGACGAGGACGTGCTGGCACTGGCCGGCGCCGGCACGCGTCGCGTTGATCTCGGCTGCCGTTGCGTGCTGCCGGGCCTGATCGACAACCACCTGCACATCATCCGCGGCGGGCTGAATTTCAATATGGAGCTGCGCTGGGACGGCGTGCGCTCGCTGGCCGACGCGATGGACATGCTGCGCCGACAAGTGCTGGTTACGCCGCCGCCGCAATGGGTGCGCGTGGTCGGCGGCTTCACCGAGCACCAGTTCGCCGAGAAGCGTCTACCGACGATCGAGGAACTCAACGCGGTCGCGCCGGATACGCCGGTATTCCTGCTGCATCTGTACGATCGCGCGCTGTTGAATGCGGCCGCTTTGCGCGCGGTCGGCTATGGCAAAGACACGCCCGAGCCGCCGGGCGGCCAGATCATCCGCGATGGCGCCGGCAATCCGACCGGCCTGCTGCTGGCCAAGCCGAATGCGGCGATCCTGTATGCGACGTTGGCGAAAGGTCCGAAGCTGCCGTTCGAGTACCAGCTCAACTCGACCCGTCATTTCATGCGCGAGCTGAACCGGCTCGGCGTCACCGGCGCGATCGACGCCGGCGGCGGCTTCCAGAATTACCCGGAAGACTATGCGGTGATCCGGCAGTTGTCCGAGGCCGGCCAGCTGACCATCCGGCTGGCCTACAACCTGTTCACCCAGAAGGCCGGCGCGGAGAAGGACGACTTCCTCAACTGGAGCAAGACCTCGAAGTACAAGCAGGGCGACGACTACTTCCGCCACAACGGTGCCGGCGAGATGCTGGTGTTCTCCGCCGCGGACTTCGAGGATTTCCGCCAGCCGCGGCCGGACCTCGACGCGACGATGGAGGACGAACTCGAAGGCGTGGTGCGCATCCTCGCTGAGAACCGCTGGCCGTGGCGCATGCATGCGACCTACGACGAAACGATCAGCCGTGCGCTGGGTGTATTCGAGAAGGTCAACCGCGACATTCCGCTGGCCGGCCTGAACTGGTTCTTCGACCATGCTGAGACGATCTCGGAACAGTCGATCGACCGCATCGCCGCGCTCGGTGGCGGCATCGCCGTGCAGCATCGCATGGCCTATCAGGGCGAGTATTTCGTCGAGCGCTACGGCATGGCCGCCGCGGCTGCCACGCCGCCGGTCGCCAAGATCCTGGCGAAGGGCGTCAAGACCTCGGCCGGTACCGATGCGACCCGCGTCGCTTCATACAATCCGTGGGTATCGCTGGCCTGGTTGATCACCGGCCGCACGGTGGGTGGCCTGCGCCTGTATCCGCAACACAACTGCCTGGACCGTGAAACCGCACTGCGCATGTGGACCCAATACGTGACCTGGTTTTCCAACGAGGAAGGCAACAAGGGCCAGCTCAAGGTCGGTCAACTCGCCGACCTGATCGTACCCAGCCGCGATTACTTTGCCTGCGCCGATGACGAGCTGGCCGAGATGACCTCCGATCTCACCGTGGTCGGTGGCAAGGTGGTGTACGCGGCCGGCGGCTTCGGCCGCCTCGACGAAAATCCGTTGCCGCCGGCGATGCCGGATTGGTCGCCGGTACGAACCTACGGCGGTTATGCCGCCTGGGGCGAAGCGCCGGCGCCGGCGAGCAACGCGGTGAAGCGCAACGCTGCGGCGTGCGGCTGCGCGCATGCCTGCGGTGTGCATGCGCACCAGCACGCCACGGCTTGGTCGAGCAAGCTGCCGATCAGCGATCTGAAATCGTTCTGGGGCGCGCTGGGCTGCAGCTGCTGGGCGGTTTGATCACCGTACGAAACTTTGCCGGAGAGCAGCATGCCGCTGGTTCGATTTGACCTTGCCCAACGGCGCAACACGCAGGCTTTGCCGAAGGTCGCTCATTGGGCGCAATTCATCACCGGCGAGCTGTGAGGTTCGCCGCCACGCAAACATTGTTCTTTCATCCATCGAGGAATCCCATGCGCTCCCATTCCGAAAAATCCCATAAGTTCGGTACCGCGCTGTTGTCGGCGGTCCTGCTGCTAAGTGCCGCCTGTGTACCCGCTGCCGCCAAGGAGGCGCCGACGCCGACGGGCGTTGCGGTCGGCCCGCAATACGACACCACCCACGTGTATATCGCGCCGGGTGATTTCGACGCCTTCGTCGACAGTTTCACCGGCACCTTCGGCGGCAAACCCTCGCCACGCGGCACCTTCAACGTGTTGCCGGTGCCGAGCAGCACGCAAGGCCAGTACGTGTGGACACCCATCGGAACGCTGTCGACGTTTGCCTTTCTCACGCCGATTCCGTATCCGTTCGGGCAGGAACGCACCGGCTACCTGGTGACCGATATGGATCGCGCCCTGCGCGAGGCGCGCGCGGCCGGCGCCGAGGTGATCGTCGACAAGTTCAAGGATCCGATCGGCTACGACGCGGTGATCCAGTGGCCGGGCGGCGTGAAGATGCAGTTGTATTGGCACGACACCGCACCGTCCTATGGCGCGCTGGAAACGGTGCCGGACAACCGCGTCTATCTGTCAAGCGACACGGCGGATACGTTCGTGCGCGACTTTCTGCGCTTCTCGCACGGCAAGGTAACCAGCGACGATCGCCAGGCCGACGCCGGTGAACTTGGCCAGCCCGGCAAACACTATCGGCGCATCCGCATCGAGTCTGGCTTCGGCAAGATGCAGGTCAATGTGACGGACGGCCATCTGCCGTATCCCTACGGACATGAGGTCAGCGGCTACGAGGTGAAGGACCTCGGCGCGACGCTGGCCAAGGCCACCGCGCATGGCGCAAAGGTGCTGGCGCCGCGCTACGACGGCAGCGACCGCAGCACGGCCGTGTTGCAGTTTCCGGGTGGCTATATCGCGGAAATCCACGCGCCGAAAGCGCACTGAAGAAACGTCGCCGGCATGCGGATAGCAATGCATCGTCTGCTGCCGGCGCTGGCCTGTCTGTTGGCCTGCGCTGTCGCCTCGGCGCAAACCGCAGCGCAGGCTCCGGCCATACCGCAACGTCCCACGATCGACTTCTATCGCTGGCAGGAAGACTGGTCAGTGTTGGCCGATCCACGCCTGCGCCGTGAGCCAGGCGATGCGTTGAAATACATCGCGCTATCGGACGATGATCCGCGCCGCTATCTCTCGTTCGGCCTCACCTTGCGCGAGCGTGCGGTCGATACCGATGCGCCACTGTTCGGCGTCGCCGGTGGCCGGCGGCAGAGCTATCTGCTGCATCGACTCGAGCTGCACGCGGACGCGCATCTCAGCGCGAATACGCGGGTGTTCGTGCAACTTGAGAACGCGCTCGCACCCGGCTTGGCGAAGCCTTCGCCGGTCGATGCGAACCGACTCGATCTGCGGTTGCTGTTTCTGGATACGCAGGCCGAACTGGCCGACGGCACGTTCAAGCTGCGGCTGGGCCGGCAGGAAATCGCCTTCGACCTGCAGCGCTTCGTCTCGGTGCGCGACGGCCCGAATGTGCGGCAGGCCTACGATGCGATCTGGGCCGACTACGAACGCGGCGGATGGCGCTTCAGCGGCTTCACCAGCCAGCCGGTGCAGTACCGCAACCAGGCGGACTTCGACGATTACAGTAACCGCCGACTGCGCTTCAGCGGTATTCGCGCCCAACGGCGCATCACCGCCGACAGCGAACTCAGCCTCAGCCTGTCGGATTTTCGCAAGGATGCCGTGCAGGCGTTGGCGGGATCAGGCAACGAGGAGCGCCGAAACGTCGACCTGCACTACAACGGCCAGGCACAGGGTTTCGACTGGGACGTGGAGGGCCTGCGGCAGAGTGGTCGCCTGGGCGCCCGGACCGTGGATGCCTGGGCGCTCGGTTCGCTTGCCGGTTTCACCTTCGGCGATCTCGGCTGGCGCCCGCGTCTCGGCCTGCAGCTGGATGCGGCGTCGGGCGATCGCAATTCGAAGGATGGACAGGTCGGCACCTTCAATCCGCTGTTCCCGAACGGGTACTACGTCACCTTGTCCGGCTATACCGGCTATACCAATTTCATCCACCTCAAACCTTCGCTGACCCTGACGCCGATGCCTGCGCTGAAGCTGGTGGCGGCGCTCGGTGCGTTGTGGCGGCAGACCACGCATGACGCGATCTATGCGCAGCCGAACGTGCCGGTACCAGGTACCGCCGGCATGCCGGGCCGGCGCAGCAGCACCTACGGACAGCTGCAACTGAACTGGAGCGTGAGCCGCAATCTCGCCTTCGCCCTGGAAATGGATCGCTATCTGGTGGCGCCGGCGTTGCGCCGCGCGGGCGGGCACGACTCCGACTATGCCAGCGCCGAAGTGCGCTGGGGCTGGTGAGCATGCGCGCATCCGTCGAAAATGCGGCAACCCTGCGGAGCGCACGCGCATCGTGATGAAAAGACCCACGCTCTCTACGCTGTTGAGCTTCAACGCCGGCTATGTCGATACCGCCGGGTTTCTGGCCTTGCATGGGCTGTTCACCGCGCATGTCACCGGCAACTTTGTCACCCTCGGCGCTTCGCTGGTGCTCGGCACCAGCGGGGCGATCGCCAAGCTGCTGGCGCTGCCGGTGTTCTGCGTGGTGGTGATGTCGGTGCGATTGCTACGTTACGCGTTGCTGAGCCGTGGATTGCCAGTGCTGCGCAGCCTGTTCCTGCTGAAGCTGCTGCTGCTTCTACTCGGTACGGCTGGCGCGCTCTACTTTGGCCCCTTTGCCGATGGCGATGGCGTGCCGGCGATTCTCACCGGGCTCAGCTTCGTCGCGGCGATGGCGGTGCAGAACGCCCTGCAACGCGTACACCTGTCGCACGCGCCGCCGACCACGCTGATGACCGGCACGACCACCCAGCTGATGCTCGATCTGGCCGATCGCTGGCACGGCGTGCCGGCCGAGCAGAAGGCTGCGCTGGACGCACGGTTGCTGCGCATGCTGACCAGCGTGGCCGCGTTTGCGCTGGGTTGCGCGAGTGGCGCGCTGTTGTTCGCGCTGGTCGGCGTCAAATGTTTCGTCGTGCTGCCGCTGGTCGCGCTGCTGGCCTTTGCGCACAAGGATGCCCATGCCACGGACTGAGCCGTGTCACCGCGCATGGATGCTGTGCGTGGGTACAAAAGGCCTGGCAGGGCGGTCGTGCGGCGAGCCCGCGCATTGGTGCTAGACTTTCGGCGCCGGCTTCGGCCGGCACTAACGACGTCTTCAGGGCGGGGTGGAATTCCCCACCGGCGGTAGGTGCGGCACCACGGTGCAACACGAGCCCGCGAGCGCTTCCGCAATCGTTGCGGAAGGTCAGCAGATCCGGTCTGATGCCGGAGCCGACGGTACAAGCCGCACCGGTACGCCGGGTCGGCCCACAGTCCGGATGAAAGAAGACGGCTAGGCACATGGCAGCGATGCCATGGGTCTGCCTCATGCCTTGGGCGTTCCCGGGTTGCTTCGGCACGGAGAACGATTCATGTCCATCGCGAAAATTCGCATCGCCCGTCCGGGGGTGCGCTGATGTTCACCGGCATCATCCAGAGCGTGGGCCGCATCGTGCGGCTGGAACCGCGCGGCGGCGACGTGCGGCTGGTCGTCGACACCACCGATCTCGATCTCGGCGACGTGCAGCTCGGCGATTCCATCGCGGTCTCCGGCGTCTGCCTCACCGCGGTGACGCTGGAGGCGCGCGGCTTCGGTGCGGATGTCTCCAACGAAACGCTGGCGCTGACCACCCTGGGCAAGCTCAAGCCCGGCGCGCCAGTGAACCTGGAAAAGGCGCTGCGGCTGGCCGACCGGCTCGGCGGCCATCTGGTCTCCGGCCACGTCGACGGTCTCGGCAAGGTCGTCTCGATCGCGCCGGACGGTCGTTCGCAACGCTGGGTCTTCGAAGTACCGCCGGCGCTCGCGCGCTACATCGCGGCGAAGGGTTCGGTGTGCATCGACGGCACCAGCCTGACCGTCAATGAGGTCGCCGGCACGCGCTTCGGCGTCAACCTGATTCCGCACACGGTCATCCACACCGCGTTCCATGCGCGTCAGATCGGCGACGCGGTGAACATCGAGGTGGATGTGATCGCGCGTTATATCGAGCGGCTGCTCGAGCGCGGCGAATCGCCCAAGCTCGACGAGGCTTTTCTCAAGCAGCACGGTTTTGCATAGAGCGCATTCCTGATCGTCATGCCGCTCGCCGGTTCCCCATTTTCGCTTCAAGGACAACGTACATGCCCTTCAATACCATTCCCGAAATCCTCGACGACATCCGCGCCGGACGCATGGTGGTGATCCTCGATGACGAAGACCGCGAGAACGAAGGCGATATCGTGATGGCCGCCGAAAAGGTGCGGCCGGAAGATGTCAATTTCATGGTGCGCGAGGCGCGCGGCCTGCTCTGTCTCACGCTGACCGAGCAGCGCACGCGCCAGCTCGGGCTGAAGCCGATGGTCAGCGACAACACCTCGCCGTACCACACCAACTTCACCGTCTCGATCGAGGCTGCCGAAGGTGTCACCACCGGTATCTCCGCGCACGACCGCGCACGCACGATCCAGGTCGCGGTGAAGCCGGACGCGAAGCCGCAGGACCTGGCGCAACCGGGACACGTCTTCCCGCTCACCGCACAGCCAGGCGGCGTGCTGATCCGCGCCGGTCATACCGAGGCGGGCTGCGACCTTGCCGCGCTGGCTGGGCTGGAGCCGGCGGCAGTGCTGATCGAGGTGCTGCACGAGGACGGCTCGATGGCGCGCCGGCCCGAGCTGGAAGTGTTCGCCAAGAAGCACGGCCTGAAGATCGGTTCGATCGCCGAGCTGATCCGTTATCGGCTGGAAACCGAAAAGACCGTGCAGCGTGCCTATACGGAAGACGTCGACACCGAGTTCGGGCCGTTCCGCCTGGTCGCCTATCGCGACGTGCTGCGCCACGGTCTGCACTTCGCACTGATCCGCGGCACGATCGACGACGGCGCGCCGGTGCTCACCCGCGTGCACGTGCGCAACACGCTGTCCGACGTGCTGCATCTGAAGCGTGACGACCTCGGCCTCACTGTGACCGCAGCACTGCGCCGGATCGCCGACGAGGACCGCGGCGTGCTGCTGGTGCTTTCCGGTGCGGACCAGCCCGATGCCTTGCTGGCCCGCCTGAACCGGCAGCCCAGCACGCAGGCGCCGGAGGAAATGAAGCAGCAGGAGTGGCGTCAGCTCGGCCTCGGCGCGCAGATCCTCGCCGACATCGGCGTACACCGGCTGCGCGTACTCGGTACGCCGCGCAAGCTGGTTGGCCTGGCCGCCTTCGATCTCGAAGTCGTCGAATACGTGGCCTGATCGTTCAGTCATGATCGCGACGAGACACATCTGGAGCACGATCGGGCCATGCTGGCGCCAGAAGGCGCACGGCATACTCGGCGTGCGATCCGGCATCGCGGCAGGCACGGGCAAGTTGTGCCACGCATGCGGATCGTCTCGCTCAGCTCCATCAAGGTGTCGTATCCATGCAGGCTAAGCATTCACCGCGCGTCCGGCTGCTTGCGCCCTCCGGCTATCCGCACGATCGCGATGCCATGGCGCGCGGCGTCGCGCGCCTGCGTGAAGTCGGCTGCGAGGTGGAGCGGCTGGATGTGCTCGAACGCACCGAGCTGCGCTACGCCGGCAGCGATGCAGAGCGCGCCGCCGACCTCAATGCGCTGGCGACGCTGGATACCTTGCCCGACATCGCGCTCGCCATCCGTGGCGGCTACGGTGCTACGCGCCTGCTCGAACATCTGCACTACGACGCCCTGCGCGAACGACTGGCCGGCGAACCGATGCTGCTGGTCGGCCACAGTGATTTCACCGCGGTGCAGATGGCCTTGCATGCGCGGTCCGGCCTGGTGAGCTTCGGCGGCCCGATGCTCGGGCCGGATTTCGGCGCGGCCGACTTCAGCGCGTTCACCTGGAATCATTTCTGGCGCACCGTTGGTGCGGCGCAGGGCAGCGCCGAATGGGACTGCGGCGAAGCGGCAGCCTGCGATGTGCAGGGGCCGCTGTGGGGCGGCAATCTCGCCATGCTGTGCAGCCTGCTCGGCACGCCGTATTTCCCGTCGATCGAAGGCGGCATCCTGTTTGTGGAGGATGTCAGCGAGCCGCCATTCCGCATCGAGCGGCTGCTGTACCAGTTGCACCTGTCCGGGGTGCTGGCGCGGCAGCGGGCCTTGCTGCTCGGCGACTTCACCCTGTACCGACCCAGCGCCTACGACAACGGCTACGGACTGGAGGCCGGCTTCGCGCAGCTGCGCCAATTTGCCGGCATTCCGGTGATCGCCGGCCTGCCGTTCGGCCATGCGCCGGACAAATTCACCCTGCCGTTCGGTGCGCCGGCGCGGTTGCGCGTGGCGAATGGACGGGCCGCGCTGAGCTTCGCGGAGTATCCGCATCTTGATCAGTTGGAGCCGTCCGGCGATGCGTCCTGAGCGCATGGCCACGATCGTTCCGCCGTGCCGCGCGAGCGGCACTTTCCGCAAACCCGTAAAATAAGCGACTGTCCGGTCGTTCCACAGGAAATCCTATGAAGATCATCGAAGGCGATTTCGCCACGCCCAAGGGCCGCTTTGCCATCGTCGCGGGCCGCTTCAACGGCTTCGTCGTCGAGCCGCTGGTCGCCGGCGCGCGCGACGCGCTGGTGCGCCATGGCGTGAAGGACGACGCGATCGAACTGGTGCGCGTGCCCGGCGCCTGGGAGATCGCACTAGCCGCGCACAAGCTGGCGAACTCCGGCAAGTACGTCGCGGTGATCGCGCTCGGCGCGGTGATCCGCGGCTCGACGCCGCATTTCGATTATGTTGCCGGCGAATGCGCCAAGGGTCTTGCCTTGGCCGCGCATAGTTCGGGCGTGCCGGTGGCGTTCGGTGTGCTCACCACCGACAGCATCGAGCAAGCGATCGAACGCGCTGGCACCAAGGCCGGCAACAAGGGCGCCGATGCCGCGCTCGCCGCGCTGGAAATGGCGAACCTGTACGGCAAGCTCGGATGAACGAGCGGCCGCACGGCATCGATCTCGCTGCGCGTTCACGCGCACGCCGTCGCGCGCTGCAGGCGTTGTACGCCTGGCAGCTCAGCGGCAGCCACATGAACGCGGTGATCGAGCAGTTCCGCCATGAGCAGGACATGGAAGTGGCCGACCTCGACTACTTCGAGGACCTGCTGCACGGTGTGGAAAAACATCTCGCCACCATCGACGCCTCGCTGCAGCCGTACATCGACCGCGAGGTCGAGCAGATCGATCCGATCGAGCGCGCCGCGCTGCGCCTGGCCGCCTATGAGCTGAAGTTCCGTATCGACGTACCGTACCGCGTGGTCATCAACGAGGCGATCGAGGTCACCAAGCGCTTCGGCGCCGACCACGGCCATAGCTACGTCAACGGTGTGCTGGACAAGCTTGCCGCCGAGCTGCGCACCGCCGAAAGGCGCAGCTGATGCGAGCCGACCCGCTGGGTGTGGCGGTGCCCGTGCTCGAAACCGAGCGGCTGCGCCTGCGTGCGCATCGTGCCGCCGACTATGACGCCTACGTCGCGATGTGGGCCGAGCCGGCGGTGATTCGCCACATCGGCGATGGCAAGCCCTTGCCCGCGGAACAGGCCTGGCGCCGTTTGCTGCACAACGCCGGCCTGTGGGTGGTGCTCGGCTACGGTTACTGGGCGGTCGAGGAAAAAGACAGCGGGCGCTTTGTCGGCGACGTCGGCTTCGCCGACTTCCGACGCGACATGCAACCGTCCATGGACGGCATGCTGGAGTTCGGCTGGATCCTCGCGGCGCATGCGCACGGTATGGGCTACGCCAGCGAGGCAGTGGCCGCGGCCACCGCGTGGGCGCAGGCGCACCTGCCCGGCATGCGCGAGGTGTGCATCATTGCGCCGGATAACCTGGCCTCGATCCGCGTGGCCGAAAAAGCCGGTTTCCAGCTCTCGCAACAGACCACTTACCACGGCAGCCCGACGTTGTTCTACAGCCGCTGAGGCTGGCGTCCGATCTGCGCTGCGCTGTTCTTGCTGTCGACGGTGACCATGGAATTCGGTTTGATCGAATACATCCGCGAACTGACCGCACAGCAGCGCGACGACGTGCGGCTGGGCATCGGCGACGATGCGGCCGTGCTCGCCGTACCGGCCGGGCAGGAGCTGGTGGTGGCGATCGACACCCTGGTCGAGGGCGTGCATTTCCCACGCGGCACGGCGCCGGCCGATATCGGCTGGAAGGCGCTCGCGGTGAATCTCTCCGACCTCGCCGCGATGGGCGCCACGCCGGCATGGGCGCTGCTCGCGCTGACGTTGCCGTCGCCCGATGCGGATTGGGTGCGCGGTTTCGCCGAGGGTTTCGCGCAGTTGGCGCAGCCGCATCGCCTCGCGCTGGTCGGCGGCGACACCACGCGCGGCGCCTTGACCATCAGCGTCGCCGTGCACGGCTTCGTGCCGCCGGGCAAGGCACTGACCCGCGCCGGCGCGCGTAGCGGCGATGCGGTGCTGGTCACCGGCACGCTTGGCGATGCCGCGGCGGGACTGCAACTGATCCAGCAGGCGATTGCCAGCGACGGCAGCGATAGCCGACCCACGTTCCTGCGCGAACGACTGAATCGGCCGTCACCGCGATTGGCCGCCGGTCTATTGTTGCGCGATCGCGCCAGCGCATGCATCGACATCTCCGATGGACTGCTCGCCGACCTCGCGCACGTTTGCGTGGCGAGCGGCGTCGGCGCCGAGATCGATGCGGCGCTGCTGCCGCGTTCGTCGGCCTTGTTAGATCTGTTCGACGAAACCCGCGCGCGCGATTTCGCGCTGAGCGGCGGCGACGACTACGAACTGTGCTTTACCGCGCCAGTTGCACAGCTGACCGAGTTGCGCGAAGACCTGGCGCGGCTTGGCTGCGGCGCCACGCAGATCGGACGCATCGTCGAGGGTGGCGGCGTGCGCGTGCGCGACGCGAATGGCGAATGGCTGGAACCGGCGCGTGCCGGCTGGGATCATTTCGCGGCATGAGCGCAAAAAAGACTCTTACTCCCGAACAACGTCGCGTGCTGCTCGCCACGCCGGCCGGCTGGCTCGCCTGTGGTTTCGGTTCCGGACTCGCACCGGTGGCGCAGGGTACCTTCGGTTCGCTGGCGGCACTGCTGCCATGGCTGTTGCTGCGGCAGCTTACCTGGCCACTCTACGTAGCCGTGCTGCTGGTGTCGTTCGTCATCGGCGTGTGGGCCTGCGAGCGCGCCGGCCGCGCGCTCGGTGTGGACGATCACCGCAGCTTGGTATGGGACGAATTCGTCGGCCTGTGGATCGCGCTGCTGCCGGCGCTGGTCGCGCCGTGGTGGAGCGTGCTTGCCGGGTTTGCCTTGTTCCGCCTATTCGACGTGTGGAAGCCGTGGCCGATCCGCTGGCTGGATCGCCATCTCAAGGGCGGCCTCGGCGTGATGGTGGATGACGTGGTCGCCGGTGTATTCGCCGCGGTGGTGCTGGTCTTGTTGTCGCATCTTGTCGATTAGCGATGCACTGTTCTAATCAATACAGGCGACATCACACAGAAAGTTTGCAGGGTGGCAGGCACACCTAGGTCAAGCGGCCGATCATGATTGCTTATAGCTGGTCAGATTGGTTGCCAGGCCGATTTGCTGGCTCAGCCAGCAAGCGAAAAGCGTTTTCAACTTGCGGACGCATTTGGATGAGAGGCTGATATCCCGAATGAGCTCTGGCTTCCTGCTCTCGCTTCAACGCGTCGCGCAAGCTAGCGTTGAATGGCTGTCCTTTCTCAGCAAGTGCGTCAAGTGTTAAAAGGTCTCCATCTAGAAGCAGCTCCAGCTTTTTTGCTCCGTCTTCGACGTGGCGGACTCGCAAATCTTCAAGCACCGAAATCCTCGTAACGATATCCGCTTGCGTGCGTAGAAGTAGTCCAGAGGCATTGAAGCGGGAGTAAAAGTGTAGCCAGAACTCAGATGCTACGAAGCCTCCGATTATCGATCCGAGGATGGCGGCCCCTGAAATAGCCAAGATAAAGCGATTTTTGCTCATCATGCCTAAGGGTGCTCTGATCTATTTGGTACAGGCCTCGCCGGCTCTGTCTGCTCGCAGGTCAAATGCATCAGCATAGGTAGAGGAGAGCCTTCTGGTGATTATGCCGCCGGTAACGGATACATCAGAGCATTTCTAATGACCGATATCTCTACCTTAAGTGGTTACAAATACGGATAAGGTCACTTAGCGATCTTCTCACTCGGAATGGGCATTGCCAATCATGGCTTGCCTGGGTTTGCCGGCGACGGATCCACCGGCAACGGCGGCAGCACCGGATGGAAATCCGGATACGGCGGCCGCACCAGTTCCGGCTGCGGATGTTCGGCGAGCTGCTGCATCAGGTAGGCGACTGCGCGTTCGAGCTGCGGGTCGTGGCCTTCGCGGACCAGTTTGGGATCCTGCACCACCTCGATGTCGGGCGCGACGCCGTGGTTTTCCACTTCCCATGCGCCGTTCAAGCCGTACAGCGCCCAGCGCGGTGCGGTCACCGAGCCGCCATCGAGCAGCGGCGGATAGCCGCCGATGCCGACCAGCCCACCCCAGGTACGCGTGCCGATCAGCATGCCGATCTGCTTGCGCTTGAAATACCACGGCAGCGCGTCGCCGCCGGAGCCGGAGAACTGGTTGATCAGCATCCCCTTGGGGCCGTAGATGGCGGCCGCGGGCGATTTCATGTCCTCGCCTTCGCGACCCACGCCGCCACTCATCAGCGGGCGCTGCAGCGAGTCGACGATGTAGTCGGCGAGCTGGCCGCCGTGGTTGTAGCGCTCGTCGATCACCGCGCCCTGCTTGCCGACCTGGGCGAAGTAGTAGCGGTTGAAGCTGGTGAAGCCGCCTTCCGCGGTATCCGGCAGGTGCACATAGGCGAGTTTGCCACCGCTGAGCTGGTCGACCTTGCGGCGATTGCTTTCCAGCCAGTCGAGATGGCGCAGGCCGGACTCGGTCTTGATCGGTAGCACGGTGACCAGGCGCGAGCCCTTGCCGTCCGCGCTGGCGCCGACCCGCAGTACGGTCTGCTTGTCGACCGTTTCCTGGAACAGGCGATAGAGGTTTTCGCCGTCGTGCAGTTCGTGTCCGTTGACCGCCAGCAGATAGTCGCCGGCCTTGACGTCGACCCCGGGCTGGGTCAGCGGTGCGTGCAGTTCCGGATTCCAGTTCTCGCCGTTGTAGATCTTGGCGAAACGATAGCGGCCGTTCTCGGCGCGGTAGTCGGCACCGAGCAGTCCCACCTGGATCCGGTCGATCTCCGGTTCAGTGCCGCCTTCAATGAACATATGGCCGACCGACATGTAGGCGAGCATCTTCTTGAAGAGAAAGTTGAGATCGCTGCGGCTGGCGATGCCGGCGACGAACGGCTGGAAATGTTTTTCCGCCGCGGCGATGTCGAGCCCGTGGTAATGCGGGTCGTAGAAGAAGTCGCGCTCGATGCGCCAGACCTCGTGGTACATCTGCGCCCATTCCTGGCGCGGGTCCACCTGCACTTCCATATCGTGGGTGGCGAGTTTGCCTTCGCCGGGCTTGGGCGCATCGGTGGTCTTGGCGATGAACCAACTGTCTTTCTCTCGGTACAGCATCTTGTTGCCGTCGAAGGACAGCGCGAAGTCGCTCGCCTCGTCTGCCAGCTTGTCGAGCTTGCGCTTGCCGAGGTCGAACTTCTGGATCTTGTAGGGCGGCGCCTTGTCCGGTTCGTCCGGCGCGGTGGCGACCTGCTGGCCTTCGAGCAGAAACAGCTCGCCGCTTTTGCCGGCGCGCAGGCCGACATAGTTCGCCGGCGGAATCGGCAGCGCCAGCGTGCGTTGCAGGATGCCGGCGAAGTCGATCGCCACCTGCGGCTCGCCCTGCTTCGACTTCTTGTCGGCGGCTTTCTTCCCCGCCGCGGCGCCGTCCTCGTCGGCCTTCGCCGTGCCCTTGTCCTCGTCGCTCTCCGGTGCCAGCGGGGAGGGCAGGTCCTTGCGCAACACGGCGACGTAGACACTGCGGGTGATCGGATGCGCCTCGCTGCTCATGTCCAGCCAGCCGGAGCTGAGGCCGACGTCGGTGCTCGCGGTGAAGTACAGGTATTTGCCGTTGGCATCGAAATTCGGATACACGCAGTCGCTCAGGCCGTCGGTCACTTGCACCGATTTGCCGCTGGCGAGCGAATACACGAATACCGCGCGCAACTGATTCGGAAGCTGCTTGGTGTAGGCGATCCAGCGGCCATCCGGCGACCACGCCGCATCGAATTCGTGCAGCGGCGAATCGTAGCGGTCGGTATCGATCTTGATCGGCGTCGGGTGTTCGAGATCGACGTACCAGAGGTTCAGGCGCTTGTCGCTGTAGGCGATGCGCCGACTGTCGGGCGACCAGGTCGGCGTGTAGAAGAACGATGGCGGCGAGCCGAGCGCGATCCGGCGTTCGTTGCCGAGGCCGTCCTGGCTGCGGATCGCCAACGCGTATTCGCCCGATGCATCGGAGAAATAGGCGACCGACTTGCCGTCCGGCGCCCACGCCGGGTCGCGTTCGGCGATGCCCGGGGTGCGGGTCAGGTTGCGCACGTCGCCTTTCTCGGCCGGCACGGTGAGGATCTCGCCATGCGCCTCGAACACCGCGCGTACGCCGCTCGGCGAAAGGCCGGCATGCTCGATCTCCTTGGCGACTTTCTCGTAATGCGGCTGCAGGCGTTCGAGATCGCCGGCAACATGGATCGGCACCACGTGTTCGTGCTGCTTGGCGAGATCGAAGATGTGCACGACGCCCATCTGCGAATACACGATCGCATCCGGCCCGGCGCTGGCGGCATCGATCGGGAAACCGTTGTTGTTCTCGACCAGTTGCGCGACCTTGCCCGACGCCACGTCATAGCCGAACAGCGTGGTCGGCCCGTTGCGATCGGAGAGGAAATACACCGTGCCGCCGATCCACATCGGGTTGGTGTCATTGGAGTTGTCGCGCGGTACGGGCACCACGCTCGAATCGGACAGCTGCGCGATCCAGATATACGGCGTCTGGCCACCGCGATAGTTGCGCCAATCGGGCTCCCACTGGAACGCCGGGCTGTATGCCAGCCGGAGTCCGTCGGGCGAATACGCACCGGTCTCGGCCATGTCGAGCGGCAAGGCTTGCGGCATGCCGCCACCGACCGGCATCACGAACAAACGGCTGGAATCGTTGCTGCTCTCGCGCCGTGAATGGAACAGCACACCCTTGCCGTCCGGCGTCCAGCCGACCGCGACATTCGGTCCCGGGTGCCAGGTGAGTCGCTGGGGTTCGCCACCGGCCGCGGCGACCACGAACATATCGTTGTTGCCGCTGACGTTGGCGGTATAGGCCACGCGGCTGCCATCCGGCGAAAACAGCGGGCCGCTGGCACGACCGCGAGTGCCAACCAGCACGTGCGCGTCGCCGCCGTTGCGGTCGACCGTCCAGATCTCGTCGCCGTACGCAAAAGCGATGCTGGTTTTCGATAGCGTCGGCGTCTGTAGCAGAAGCGGCGCGCCCAAGGCCGGAGCGGCGGCGCATGCCAGGATGATTACGATGCTCAAGGAGGTCGAAAGGCGCATAAATGCTCCGCGGCGGTAGAGGGTCGGATGGAGGAGCGCGCTTCCGCCGTTCGGTATCTAAGCATGACCCCATGGGTATCTCTCCGATCCTACCCCGGCCCGTCGGCCGAGTCGTCGTGACTTACGGCATGCGCGGAATTTCGATAAGCGGGAATACTTGCGGTTCGGATGTCTTAATCCGATGCGCTGTCCCAGCGTGATCGTCGAAACTCCATCGGCGGCCCACGGTCATATCGAGAGCAAACCACCGGTCGCATTCGACCCGACTCTTAGAGGAAGACCATCATGCGTTCGATCCTGCGGCAGCTGCTCGACCACAAGGGTTTCATCGTTTTCATGCTCTGCATGCTGATGTTTCGCAGCGCGGTGGCCGACTGGAGCGTGGTGCCGACCGGCTCGATGCAGCCGACGATCCGCATCGGCGATCGCATTTTCGTCGACAAGGCGGCGTACGACATCCGGCTGCCGTTGACGCATATCTCACTGCTGCATCTGGCCGATCCGCAACGCGGCGATATCGTGATACTTGATTCGAAGGCCGCGGACGAGCGGCTGGTGAAGCGGGTGATCGGCCTGCCGGGCGATGTGGTCGCGATGCGCGGCAATCGGCTTTACATCAACGGGGCGGCGGCGGACTACACGCCGGACGCGGTCACCGGCATCCATGACGACGAGCGCGATCCAGCCGACTATGCGCACGAGCGCTATGGCGCGATGACGCATGCGATCCGGTTGTCGCGTTATCGGCCTTCGCCGGCGAGCAGCTTCGGGCCGGTGAGCGTGCCGCAAGGGCAATACCTGCTGCTCGGCGACGACCGCGACAACAGCGAGGACTCCCGCTACCTCGGGTTCTTCCCGCGCGGCGAGATTGTCGAGCGTTCCCGCTATGTCGCGGCATCGCTCGATCCGGCACGGTACGACCTGCCGCGCTGGAACCGTTTCGGTGCGGCGTTGGATTAGGCCGATTGCCCGCGTCTCGCCATCGCATCGACATTCGCATGGTACGCTTGGGATCGATGATCCGCCGGATTCTCCATCGTCCCGAGGAACCGTCATGCGTCGTCCGTTGATCATCGCCATGCTGCTTGCCGCATGTCTTCCGCTGGCCACGAGCGTCGGCGCGACGCCCGAATGGAGCCAGCCGCAGAAGCCGTTCAAGCTGTATGGCAACACCTGGTACGTCGGCAGCAAGGGACTCAGCGCGGTACTGATCACCTCGCCGCAAGGCCATGTGCTGATCGACGGCACGTTGCCGGGGAACCGCTCGCTGATCGAGGCGAATATCCGCGCGCTGGGGTTCCGTCTGCAGGACATCAAGCTGATCCTCAACTCGCACGCGCATGGGGATCATGCGGGCGCCATCGCCGCGTTGGCGCAGGACAGTGGCGCGGTGGTGCGCGCCAGCGTATCCGGCGCCCGTGCGTTGGAAGCGGGCGGCAAGGATCCGGAGGATCCGCAATTTGGCAGTATAGACGGCTATCCATCTGTACCTCATGTCGAGCCCGTGCGCGACGGCGAAACGGTGAAACTGGGGTCGCTCGCGATCACCGCACACTACACGCCGGGGCATACGCCCGGCGGCACCAGCTGGACCTGGCGTTCCTGCGAGCAGAAGCATTGTCTGGACATGGTCTACGCGGACAGCCTGAGTGCGATCAGCCGCGACGGGTTTCGTTTCAGCGATCAGCCGCAGCGCGTGGCCGCCTTTCGCCGCAGCATCGCAACGGTCGCCGGATTGCCCTGCGATCTGCTGGTCACGCCGCATCCAGACGCGATCGATCTGCTGGAGCGGGCGGCACGCCGGGATCAAGGTGCGCCGCCCGATCCGTTGATCGATCGCAACGCCTGCCACGCCTATGCCGAGGGCGCCGCGCAACGGCTCGATGAGCGTCTGCACGAGGAAAAAGCCGCCGCCACGGCCCATCCGGAACCGGATAAAGCAAAATCATGATTGACAGTTGAATGAGAATCATTATTATCTGATTGCCCTTTGACCATGTGGAGCTACCCATGTCGATGTCAATCCTGTCCAACGAATCGACCGCCGCGCAGGCGATCGGCTCGGCCCGCCCGCTGCGCCTGTTGAACCTGAAGCCGTCGTCAGCGCCCAGCGGGAATCTGTCAATCCGGCGCATCTCCAGCCAGATGCTGCTGGAAGGTGCCCGCGAACTGGTGATCCAACACGAGGGCGGCGAATACCACCTGCGGCTGACCCGCAACGACAAGCTGATCCTCACCAAGTAACCGGAAATATGCCCGGGTCTGCGTTGTCGCGCGGGCCGACGACATCCGTCGCGCTTGCGTCGATGGCCCTTCTCGCGGTCTTTGCCATCACGTGAGAACAGTCCGCACGCGGACAAAGGCGGAGATCGTGATTAGGCGCTAGAACGCACTCTCGCGTGCGTTTTCCTTTCCTGCCTTTTGCCAGCACTGGCCCGCAAGGGCGCTAGCCGGGCTTCATCGCGGAGGTGTCCGTGTTCGGCTGGTTCGCTTCGACTTCACCCCTGTATTGCCGGTCCGCTCAGGCTGTGTCGGCGCAGCGTCAATGGCTGCAGACGTCGCCGCAGTGTCTGGCGCGCCAGTTGCCGCTGCTCGGTTGTGTGCTCTACACGCCTGCGCGCGCGGTCGCCATGCCCGCGGAACCGATCGTCGCCGGCGTGCTGCTGGCACGGCGCGAACTTGCGCCGTTGCTGCAAACCCGTTGGCTCGCCGCCGCCGGCGCGATCACCGAGGATGGGCCGCGCGAGTGGCTGGAATGTCTGGATGGCCTGGGTCAGCTGCACGCCCGTTTGCACTTGCTGCCGGATACCGATTACCTGGGCTGGGACGCGCTGCTACAGGCGGCCGGAACAACGGCGCCCGACCCATGGCCGCGCCAGCGCCGCGGCTTTCGCCCGGCCGGCGCCTATCTGGTCTCTTTTCGGCACAGCGAGCTGGCAGGTCTCGGGACGCTGGAGGCGGTGCCGGCGTGCGCGGTTTCCGGCCTGGGACGACTGATCGCGCAGCGTATTGCCAAGGACGAAGCAGTCGCCTTGCAGGACGCTTCCTAGTCGCGATCTAGTCGCGGTGTTTCAGCGTTTGGCGGCCGGCAGCGGTGAGCGCTCCAGCCGGGTGAGCGCCGTAAGCCGCTCCAGCGCCGGCTTCTCGCCGGTCTCCAGCAGGAATTGCCAACTCGCCAGCACCTGCCGATAGAGCAGGATGCGCGCGGCCGCAATATCCGGCGTGGGCCGCAGCGATCGTGGCTGCCGATGTTTGTTCGGCGCGGTGGCGGGTCCGTCCGGTGTTTCGTCCGCGGCATCCGGATCGAAGAGGTGCGCCGGCACCAGGGCCAGCACGGCGGTTGCGGCACCACGCAGCTTTTCGTCCTTGGACTTTTTCGCCCAGTCCAGGATCGCCCGATAGCGCCGGTTCTCCCAATCGGCGACGGCTTTCGCGCGTGCCGGATCGAAGCTGGCCGGGTCGGCATAGCCGCCCTCGTAATACGGCAGCAGATCCGCATCGAGCGCACTGGCGGGATCGTTGGACTGCTCGTCGCCATCTTCGGCGGCGGCGCGGAGCCGCGCGAGGTCGCGCTCGTAGGCCAACACCGGCGCGGGCAGCTGGGTCAGTTCGTTCGCCTGCAGCGCATGCTGCCAGGCCGGTTCGATCATCCTGTTCCACAAGCGCACGTACAACATCTGATCGCTGCTCTCTTCGCTCATCTCGCCCTGGGCGTATCGGGTCGGGCGGCTGCCGGCCGAGCGCGCCTGCGCCGCGCGAATGATCGATTCAAGCTTGGCCTGCGGGGCCTGGGCGAGGTCCTTGAGCTCCGGATTGGTCTGGATCATGTGTTCGGTGTAGCGATGGAACTCATCCGCGCGTGCCTGCAGCGCCGTGTCGGTGGCCTGTAGCGCGGCGCCATCGAGCACCTGGCGAAAATCCGCCAGTGCGGGCTTGATGGCCGCCGTGACGGTGGGCTCTTGTTCCATGCGCTGGAGCGTACGCGCCCAGTCCGCGAGGTATTGCTCCGAAGTCGAGCGCGGCTTGTCGATCGTCTGGTCCGCCTGCACGGCCTGCACGTGGGCGTCGTAGAACGATGGCCGCGTCGGCAGCGTGCCGGGCTTCAGCGTGAACAGGTCGATGCCGGTGAGGTTCTCCGGCAGGTAGCGCTCGTAGCCCGCCCACTTGTCCGCCGATACGTCGGAGGTGCAACCCGACGCGAAGGACTGATCGTCGGTCGCGGTAAAACCAGCGACCAGCGGCAGATCCTTGGGCTGCGGGACGGCGTGGATCCAGGCGGGTGGCTTGGCGAACCAGGCCGGATCGGGCGCTTCTCCGCGTGGCAGGCCGAGATAATGGAAGCCGCCGGAGAAACACTGGCTCATCACGAACACGACTTTGCCGCGGCCGAGTCCGGCCGACAGCCAGCGGCGCAGCTCGGCCACGCCCAGGGTTTCGGAATCGGAGTAGTTGCGCCAGCCGTAGGGTACGGTCGGGTCGCGGTCCCAGCCCCACAGGCTGATGATGCTTTCGCCGCGCGAGTCCGACGAGGGGCCGCCATGATCGCCGACGAACAGGTACAGCGTGCCGCCGTCTTTCACCGTCGGCAGGATTTCGTCGCGGAACGCCCGCGCGATCTCGTCATGCCGAGCCGGGCGATTGTCCGGCAGCGCGCCGGCCACCCAGGTGGTGCTGTCGTGGCCCTTGGTGTCCTTGGCGGTTTGTTCGACATCGAACAGCACCGGCGTGCGCCCGCTCTGGTTGCCGGCGCCGAAGAAAGTCCAGATCGAGCCGTGTGGATAGTGCGCGCGCAGGTAGGTCACATAGGCGCGCGCCTGCAGGTATTGCGAATAGTGATTGCTGCCCGGATTGCCGCCGCCCGAGATCACCACGAAGGCGTCCTTCGCCTGCGCGCCGTGCAGGGTTCCCAGCAGGATCGAGCCTGCAACCAACAGCCGAAGTAGCGACGAACGGCGCATGACGCGAAGAATTCGCACGAGGAAGAGTCCAGTCATTGAACCAGACAACGTTAAGGGCGCGCGCGCCTCGCCCGCAAGGACTCTCGTCGTGCCAGCGGTGTCCGCGCCAGCCGCCGGCTGTCCGCGCCGCGCTGTCCGGCTTGTTCGTCGATGTGTCCGCGGACACTGTTCGCGTGGCGCTGAATTGACCTAAGCCCTTGTCGCACAAGGCTTGGGGTGCTTGGCACGTGGATTGCAGAACACTGGTTCAGAAGCCGCTCCGTCAGCGGTCAGGGACTGCTCCAGATGATTCGCGACACCTCATCGCAAGACCGGCCGGTCGAAGCCAAGTCGAATTCCAAACGCCGCTGGCTATTGATCGGCGGCGGCGTGGCCGCGCTGGTCGTGTTGTTCATCGCCATGCCCGGCATCCTGCGGCTGTTTTCCGCCGAGGCCTCGGTGAGCAGCTCGCGACTGTCCTTCGCCACGGTGGAGCGCGGCCCGTTCGTGCGCGATATCGCCGCCGAGGGCAAGGTGGTGGCGGCGGTCAGCCCCACCCTGTATGCCACCTACGGCGGCGCCGTCACCCTGCAGGTGCATGCGGGCGACACGGTGAAGAAGAACCAGACGCTGGCATTGATCGACAGCCCCGAGCTGACCAACAAGCTGGCGCAGGAACAGTCCAAGGCGGATGGCATGCAGGTGGATTACATGCAGGCCGAGGTGGACGCACGGACCAAGCGCAGCGACCTGCAGAAGGCCTTCGACAACGCTCGCATCGACGCGAAGAGCGCGGAGACCAACCTGGCCCGCGAGCAGAAGGCCTTCGCCGCCGGCGCGGCCACCGGCGTGGAAGTGGATCAGAACAAGGACGTGCTGGAGAAATCGCGCATCACGCTGGCCCACGCACAGTCCGATCTGGGCATGAACAACGATAGCCTGAAGTTCAACATCCAGGCGAAGAAGCTGGCGCACGATAACCAGCTGCTGGTGGTGGCGGACCTGCAGCGCCAGGTCGACAACCTCAACGTGAAGTCGCCGGTGGACGGGCAGGTCGGCCAGTTGTTCATTGCCGAACGCGCCACCGTGGCGAAGGACGCGCAGCTGCTCAGCGTGATCGACCTCTCCGCACTGCAGGTGGAAATGCAGGTGCCGGAAAGCTTTGCGCGCGACCTCGGCATCGGCATGGCCGGCGAGATCAGCGGCAACGGCAATACCTGGAAGGGCCTGGTCAGCGCGATCTCGCCCGAGGTGGTCAACGGCGAAGTGGCGGCACGGCTGCGCTTCGACGGCCAGACGCCGAAGCAGCTGCGGCAGAACCAGCGCCTGTCGGTGCGCGTGCTGCTCGACAAGCGCGACAACGTGCTCACCGTGTCGCGCGGTTCCTTCGTCGACGAATCCGGCGGCAGCTATGCCTACGTGGTACAGGGCGGCCTGGCCGACAAGAAACCGATCCGCGTCGGCGCAAGCAGCATCGACAAGGTGGAGATCCTCGACGGCCTGAAGGAAGGCGACCGCATCGTGATCTCCGGCACCGACAGCTTCAAGAACGCGGCCCGCGTAGCGATCAGTAATTAAGGAGCGGGGAACAGGAAACGGGGAACAGGGATGGGAAGTGTGCGGTGCTGCCGACATTCCCAATTCAGTCCGCCCAACCCGATCTCCTCTCCAATCAAGCCAGCAGATCGTTCAACCACATTTCAACCGTTCCCTGTTCTTCGTTCCCGTTCTTAATACCGTTCCCGCTTCGCCAACTAACACCACCACCGAGGAAACATCATGCTCAAGATGACTCACCTGTCCAAGGTCTATCGCACCGAAGTGGTGGAGACCTACGCGCTGCGCGACTTCAACATCGACGTGAAGGAAGGCGAGTTCGTCGCCGTTACCGGTCCGTCCGGTTCGGGCAAGACCACCTTCCTCACCATCGCCGGCCTGCTTGAGACCTTCACCGGCGGCGAGTACCACCTCGATGGCATCGAGGTGAGCCAGCTCAATGACAACGCGCGCTCGAAGATTCGCAACGAGAAGATCGGCTTCATCTTCCAGGCGTTCAACCTGATTCCCGACCTCAACGTGTTCGACAACGTCGAAGTGCCGCTGCGCTATCGCGGCATGAAGGCGGCCGAGCGCAAGCAGCGCATCATGGATTCGCTCGAGCGTGTCGGCCTCGCTTCGCGCGCCAAGCACTATCCGGCGGAACTCTCCGGCGGCCAGCAGCAGCGCGTGGCGATTGCGCGTGCGCTGGCCGGCTCGCCGCGCCTGCTGCTGGCCGATGAACCGACCGGCAATCTGGATACGCAGATGGCCCGCGGCGTGCTCGAACTGCTCGAGGAAATCCACCGCGAGGGCGCCACCATCGTGATGGTCACCCACGACCCCGAACTGGCCCTGCGCGCGCAGCGCAACGTGCACGTGATCGACGGCCAGGTGGTCGACCTCGCCGAGGACCCCCGCTTCCATAGCGCCGCCGCGCGCGACAGCGCACACACGGGCTGAATCATGTCCACCGTTTCCATTGCCGCTCGCGAGTACCGCTCATGCGCATGAAGTTGCTGCCGTTGATCCTGTTCGGCCTGCTGCCGTTGTCGGCGCATGGCGAGGACCTGATGGATGCTTATCGTCAGGCCGTCGCCAATGATCCGGTGCTGGCCAATGCCGACGCCACGCGGCTGGTGATCGCCGAGCAGGTGCCGCAGGCACGCTCGGCGTTGCTGCCGCAGTTGTCGGCGGGGCTAAGCCTGAATCAGATCCATGGCGGCTCGGGCGGCACGTCGACCGGCGGCAATGGCAATATCGTGACCACCAGCAGCAGCGGGTACACACGTGTCCGTGATCTCAACGGTTCGCTGAGTCAGTCGATCGTCAATTTCAGCGAATTCGCCAATCTGCGCGCAGCGCATGCCAGCGCGGACGCGCAGGCGCAGACCTATCAGGCGGCTCTGCAGAATCTCTACGTGCGCGTGACCACGGCCTATCTCAACGTGCTGCAGGCGCAGGACCAGCTGGACATCGACAAGGCCTACGAGGACGCCTACAAGCAGGAATTCGAGCAGATCAGCACGCGCTTCAAGAACGGGTTGTCGATGGCGGCCGACGTTACCCAGTCGCAGGCGTTCTACCTCTACGTCAAGTCGCAACGGATCAGTGCGCAGGATGCGCTCAAGGATGCGGAGCGCGCGCTCGAACAGATCACTGGTCAACCCACCGGCGTGCTGAAAAAGCTGCGCGACGAACTACCCATGCAGACGCCGACCCCGAATGACGCCAAGGCCTGGGCGGATGCGGCGATGCAGACCAATCCGACGATCCTCGCCGCGCGCTACGCGGTGAAGGCGGACGAACACAAGATCACGGCGGCGCGCGCGGGCCATCTGCCCACGCTCAGCGCCGGCGTGCAATACGACAAGTACGGCAGCTGGTCGAATCGGTTGCCGGGCACCGCCGCCTATAAGCCGGGCACCGCCACGGTGGGCCTCACGCTGACCGTGCCGCTGTTTTCGGGCGGCCTCACGCAGTCGCAGGTACGCCAGGCCATCTATCAGCGCGATGCCGATGCCGCCACGCTGGAAGGTCAGCAGCGGCAGGCGGCTCGCGATGCCTACAACTATTTCAATCTGGTGGTGGATGGCATCGACCAGGTGAAGACTTCGCGCGATTCGGTGGCTGCGGCCGAAAAATCGGTCACCTCGCTGAAGGCCGGCTACGAGATCGGCACGCAGTCGCTGTCGTACGTCGTGCAGGCGATCGAGCTACTGGCCGAGTCGCGCTCGGTCTACGCGCAGCAGCGCTACCAGTTCGTGCTCAACAAGCTGTTGCTCAAGCAGTCGGCAGGCACGGTCGAGCTGCACGACCTCGAGGACGTCAACAAGCTGCTCGAATGAGTGGTCGTCGGCAAAGAACTTTGTTGCTTCCCGTGGAGATCCGATCATGTTCGCCTACTATTTCCAGCTCGGTCTGCGCAGCTTGCGGCGCAATCCCGCGCTCACCGCGCTGATGGTGATGGCGATCGGTTTTGGCGTGGCCGCTTCGATGATTACCTATGCGGTGTTTCGCGCGGTGTCGGGCGATCCGATTCCGGGCAAGTCGGCGCAGCTGTATATCCCGCAAATCGACGGCTGGGGCCCGCAGCAAAATATCGAGGGCGAGCCCGCCGATGCGTTGAACTATGCCGATGCCATGGCGCTGATGCGCGCGCACCAGGCGCGGCGGCAGACCTTGGTGTACTCGGTGAATATGTCGGTATTGCCGGGTGGCAGCCGCAGCCTGCCTGTCGCGGCGAATGGTTATGCCGTGTACGGCGATTTCTTTCCGATGTTCGAAGTGCCGTTCCTGTACGGCAACGGCTGGAGCCAGGCTGACGACGATGCGCGCGCGGCCACGGTAGTGTTGAGCGAAGAGTTCAACCAGAAACTGTTCGGCGGCGCTAACAGCGTAGGCCGTTCAATCACTCTGAACGGGCAGGATTATCGCATCGCCGGTGTGGCCCGACACTGGGATCCCAAGCCGCGTTTCTACGCTCTGGCCTGGAACAACGGGTTTCAGGACGCCTCGGATTTCTACCTGCCGTTCGCCCGCGCCCTGGACAGGCAGATCGAATCGAATGGCAACAGTTGCCGCGGACATCTGAATTTTTCGAACTGGGACGAATGGCTGCACAGCAATTGCGTCTGGGTCTCGCCGTGGGTGGAACTCGACAGCGCGGCCGAGGCCGAGCGCTATCGCCATTTTCTTGAAGGTTACGCGGCAGACCAGCAGCGTTCCGGGCGCTTCGCCTGGGCGCCCAACGTGCGCCTGCGCAACATGATGCAGTGGCTCGACTACAAGCACGCGGTACCGTCGGAGACGCGCATTTCGCTGATGGTCGCCATGGGGTTCTTTGTGATTTGCCTGGTCAATACGGTGGGCCTGCTGTTGGCGAAATTCATGCGCCGCGCCGGTGAAATCGGCGTGCGTCGTGCGCTGGGTGCCTCGCGGCGAGAGATCTATACGCAATACCTGATCGAGGCGGCCACGGTAGGCCTGGCCGGCGGCGTGCTGGGGTTGGCGCTTACCGCAGCGGGCATTTCCGGGGCGGGCTTGCTGTTCCAGCCGCAGATCGCGCGTCTTGCGCATCTGGATGTCGCGTTGGTTGGCTTGACCTTGTTGATTGCGGTGTTGGCCACGGCCGCGGCGGCCTTCTTTCCCGCCTGGCGGGCGGCGCGCGTGCAGCCCGCCTGGCAATTGAAGTCCAACTGAGGCGAAAGGACCGATATGCAGATCAAGCCCATTCTTGGCGCGCTGCGCCGGCACAAGGCCGGCACTGTGCTGATCGCGCTGCAGATCGCGCTGACCCTGGCGATCGTCTGCAACGCGTTGTTCATCATCCAGCAGCGGTTGGCGCATCTCTCGGAGCCCACCGGTATCGATGAGGCAAACCTGCTGGTGATCTCCAACCAGTGGGCGGGCACCATGTCGCCGCAGCAGATCGACGCGCAGATTCAGACCGATCTGATCGCGTTGCGACAACTGTCCAGCGTGCGCGATGCCGCGTCCGCCGAGGGTTATCCGTTGCGCGGAGGCGGCTGGGACAACTTCGTGATGTTGAAGCCGGAGCAGCTCCAGCCGACCACCGACGCGGCGGTCTATCTGGGCGACGAACACAGCATCGGAACGCTGGGCGTGAAGCTGATTGCCGGACGCAACTTCAATGCCACCGAAGTGATGCGGATGGGATCGCGCCAGATCGTGGTGCCGCCCGTGGTCATCGTCACCAAGGCTTTGGCAGATCGTTTGTTCCCGGACGGTTCGGCGCTGGGCAAATTGATCTATCCGATGACCAGCACGCCGACCACGATTATCGGCATCGTCGAACAGTTGCAGCGGCAGGGCGTTTCGGCATGGTCCAAGCCTTACGCATACGAGGCCTTGCTGTGGCCGATGCGCCAGGACGCGGGCGGTGTCTACTACATGGTGCGCGCCAAGCCGGGCCAACTCGCCGCTGCCATACGCGAGGCGCCTGCGGCGCTGTACGCGCAGAACCGCATGCGCATTCTCGACCCTGAGGACGGCGGTACGTATCCGCAAATCCGCCAGCGGATATACGAAAGCGACCGCGGCATGGCGATCCTGATGGGCATCGTCTGCGTGGTGCTGCTGGCGATCACCGCCGCCGGCATTGTCGGCCTGACCAGCTTCTGGGTCGGCCAGCGGCGCAAGCAGATCGGCGTGCGCCGCGCGCTGGGCGCGCGCAAGCGCGACATCCTCAGTTACTTCCTCACCGAGAATTTCCTGATCAGCCTGGGCGGCGTGCTGCTTGGTTCAGTGCTGGCGATCGCGATGAACCTGTGGATGGTGCAGCACTACGAAATGGCGCGGCTGTCGCTGGAGTATCTGCTGGCCGGTATCGTCGCCCTGCTGCTGCTCGGCCAGGGCGCGGTGCTGGCACCGGCGCTGCGCGCGTCGCGGGTGTCACCGGTGGAGGCCACGCGCAGCGTATGAGCATGCACGCCACATCCTGCGCGAGGGCCGGCTAGATGTTCGGTTACTACGCCCAGCTCGGCTTGCGCAGCCTGCGCCGCAATCCGGTGCTCACCGCGCTGATGGTGATGGCGATCGGTTTCGGCGTGGCGGCGTCGATGATCACCTATGCGGTATTCCGTGCCATTTCGGGCGATCCGATGCCGTGGAAATCCGCGCAGCTGTTTGTGCCGCAGGTCGACAACTGGGGACCGCAGAGCCATGGTCCCGACAACGAGCCACCGGACATGCTCGGCTACGTCGACGCCACCGCGTTGATGAATGCGCATGCCGCGCAGCGCCAGGTCGCCACCTATCCGATCAGTTTTCCGGTGCAGCCGGCGGATGCCGCGGTCACGCCGTTCTCGGTCGACGGCTACGCGACCTACGCCGATTTCTTCGGCATGTTCGAAGTACCGTTCCGCTACGGCAGCGGTTGGAGTGCGGCCGACGATCAGCGGCACGCCGATTCGGTGGTGATCAGCAGTCGGCTCAACGATGAATTGTTCGGTGGCGCCAACAGTGTCGGTCGCGAAATCCGGCTGGACGATCGCAGCTATCGCATTGTCGGCGTGATGCAGCACTGGGACCCGCACCCGCGCTTCTACGACGTGGCCAACGACAACGCCTTCGCGGCAGCGGCGGATTTCTACCTGCCTTTCACCCGCGCGATCGATCTGAAAACCGAGACCAACGGCCACAGCAACTGCAACGGCCACGCCGGTATCGGCTGGGACGGTATGTTGCGCGGCCAGTGCACCTGGATTTCGCTGTGGGTTGAACTGCCGGATGCGGCGGCGTTGCAAAACTATCGCTCGTTCCTGCAGGGCTACGCCGCCGAACAGCAGCGCAGCGGTCGTTTCCCATGGGCGCCGAACATACGCCTGCGCAACCTGACGCAATGGCTGGACCACGAGCAGGTGGTGCCGCAGGAAAGCAAGGTAGCCCTGCTGCTGGGGCTGGGCTTCCTGGCGGTATGCCTGATCAACACCGTCGGCCTGCTGCTGGCCAAGTTCATGCGTCGCGCGAGCGAGATCGGCGTGCGGCGTGCGCTGGGCGCGGCGCGGCGCGAGATCTACCTGCAGTTCCTGGTCGAGGCGGGCGCGGTCGGATGTGCCGGTGGTGTGCTCGGCCTGCTGTTGACCGGCATCGGCGTGCTCGGCGTCGGCCTGGTATTCGAGCCGGATATCGCGCGGCTGGCGCGGCTGGACCTCAGCCTGGTCGGGCTGACCTTGCTGGTGGCGATCGGAGCGACCCTAGTTGCCGCTTTCTATCCGACCTGGCGCGCCGCGCGCGTCCAGCCGGCCTGGCAGCTGAAGGCGGGTTGAGACGATGAACATGCCGATTCGTCCCATCCTCTCCGCGCTGGGCCATCACAAGGCCGGCGCCGTGCTGATCGTGCTGCAGATCGCGCTGACCCTGGCGATCGTCTGCAATGCCTTGTTCATCATCAGTCAGCGGATCGAGCATGTTGCGCGGCCGACCGGTATCGACGAAGCCGAGATCCTGGTGGTGGCCAACGAATGGATCGGCAAGCCGCCGGCAGAGCGGATCGATGCCTTGATGACGACCGACCTGGCCATCTTGCGCCAACTCCCCGGTGTTGCCGATGCGTATGCCAGCAATGCCACTCCACTGGGCGGCAACGGCCGGGCGATGGGGCTGAACTACACGCCCGACCAGGTCAATGCGACGACCCGCGCCACCGTCTATTTCGCCGACGAACACGCGCTGGCCACATTGGGCGTAAAGCTGGTCGCCGGGCGCAATTTCCGCGCCGACGAAATCGGCCGCGTGACCGCACACGATGCACTGGCGCCACCGGCGATCATCGTCAGTCGGGAACTGGCGGCGAAGATGTTTCCAAACGCATCGGCGCTGGGCAAGCAGGTCTACATGTACACCACGCCGAGCACGATTGTGGGCGTGGTCGAAAAGCTGCAGGGATCATTCGTCGGCGGTTTCGCGGACGAATGGTCCGAGCGTTCGCTGCTGGTGCCGCACCGCCTGGATGCGCCGAATGGCTACTACGTCGTGCGCGTCAGGCCGGGCCAGCTCGATGCCGTCGCCGCGATGGTGGCGAAGGCCTTGTATGCGGCCAACGGCAAGCGGGTGATCGAGCGCGTCAGTGGGGTGCAGCGTTTCAGCGAGATCCGTTCGACCGCCTATGCGCGCGACATCGGCATGGCGATTCTGATGGGTGTCATCAGCGTGGTGCTGCTGGCCATCACTGCCGCCGGCATCGTCGGCCTCACCAGTTTCTGGGTCGGCCAGCGGCGCCGGCAGATCGGCGTGCGCCGCGCGCTGGGCGCGACCCGCAACGACATCCTCGGTTACTTCCTCACCGAAAACTTGCTGATCAGCCTGGGCGGCGTGGTGCTCGGCGTACTGCTGGCGATCAGTCTGAACCTGTGGATGGTGACCCACGAAGAAATGGCGCGGTTGTCGCTGGCCTACCTGTCCATCGGCGTACTCACGTTGCTGTTGCTCGGCCAGGGCGCGGTGCTCGCACCGGCGTTGCGCGCATCGCGTGTCTCGCCGGTGGAGGCCACACGCAGCGTATGAACACATCGCCTCGCCCATCCCGCAAGGAAGTCCGCTAGATGTTCGTCTATTACTTCCAACTCGGCCTGCGCAGCCTGCGGCGCAACCCGGTGCTCACCACGCTGATGGTGATGGCGATCGGTTTCGGCGTGGCGGCGGCGATGACGACGTATGCGGTCTTCCGCGCCACTTCGAACAATCCGATTCCGCAGAAGTCGTCGCAGCTGTTCACGGCGCAGATCGATAACCGCGGGCCGGCGGACAATGACCATGGCGAACCGCCGTATGCCATGACCTACATCGACGCGACGGCGCTGATGCGTGCACACAAGGCACGGCGGCAGACCGCGCTGTATCCGCTCAGCCTGCCGGTGGTGCCGGACGATCCCGCCTTGCTGCTGTTCCGCGTGCCGAGCTACGCGACGTATGCCGATACCTTCCCGATGTTCGATATCCCGTTCCGTTACGGCGGTGGCTGGAGTGCCACGGAGGACGATGCTCGCGCGGCGGTGGTGGTGATCAGCCGCGACTTGAACGACAAGCTGTTCCACGGTGCCAACAGCGTGGGGCGCCAGATCACGCTGGACGGTCACAGTTATCGCATCACCGGGGTGATGGACAGCTGGCATCCGCAGCCGCTGTTCTTCGATCCGGTCAACAACGATTTCGGTGATCCGATCGAGTTGTTCATACCGTTCACCCGCGCGATCGCCTTGCAAAAACGCGTGAATGGCGACACCAGCTGCTCGGGAGCTCTGCACGAGGGCTGGGACGGCCTGTTGAATTCGGAGTGCAACTGGATCGCCTACTGGGCCGAACTGCCGAGCAAGGCGGACGCGGATGCATATCGCCAGTTCCTGCAGGGCTATGCCGCCGAGCAGCAGCGCGCCGGTCGTTTTCATTGGGCGCCGAACGTACGTCTGCGCAATGTCGTGCAATGGCTGGATTACTTAAAAGTGGTGCCGCCGGAGAGCAAGCTCTCGCTGGTGGTCTCGCTGGGCTTTCTGTTGATCTGCCTGGTCAATACGGTGGGCTTGCTGCTGGCCAAGTTCATGCGCCGCGCCGCGGAGATCGGCGTGCGCCGCGCGCTGGGCGCACCGCGCCAGACCATCTATCTGCAGTTCCTGATCGAGGCGGGCACGGTCGGCCTGGCCGGCGGCGTACTGGGGCTGCTGCTGACCGGGGTCGGCGTGCTGAGCATCGGCCTGGTGTTCGATCCGGATATCGCGCGGCTGGCCACGCTGGATCTGTCGCTGGTCGCGCTGACCCTGCTGGTGGCCGTGCTGGCAACGGTGCTGGCAGCGTTCTACCCGACCTGGCGGGCCGCCCAGGTACAGCCGGCCTGGCAACTGAAGTCCAACTGAGGCGAACGGCATGCAGCGGACTCCATCCATTCAGATCAGGCCCATCCTCGCCGCGCTTCGGCGGCACAAGGCCGGCACGATCCTGATCGCCCTGCAGATCGCGCTGACCCTGGCGATCGTCTGCAATGCGCTGTTCATCATCGAGCAGCGCATCACCCGCATGTCGCGGCCGACCGGCCTGATCGAGAGCGACCTGTTGACCGTGCAGAGCAACTGGGTCGGCGTCGACGCCGACACGACCACGCCGCTGGCCCGCGCCGACTTGCTGGCGTTGCGCCAGCTGCCCGGTGTACAGGACGCCACGCTCACCAATTCCTATCCGATCCGCGGCGGCGCCTGGACCACGGATGTGCGCATCGACCCGAACGCCAAGAGCGGCATGGCCACGGTGACCCAATACTTCACCGACGATCATGCGCTGCCGTCGATGGGCTTGAAGCTGCTCGCCGGGCGCAATTTCCGCAGCGACGAGATCGGCTCGGCGAGCCGCGACTCGTATACGCCGCCACCGGTGGCGATCATCAGTGCGGCGCTGAACGGCAAGCTCTATCCCGACGGTTCGGCGTTAGGCAAGCAGATCTATCTCGGCATGAAGCCCAGCACGGTGATCGGCATCGTCGAACGGTTGCAAGGCGGAGAAACCGACACCGATAGCGATACCTATGCCGACTACACCGTGTTGCTGCCGATCCAGCTCACCAACTACGCGAACTCGTATCTGATCCGCGCCCGACCCGGCCAACTCGCGAACATCACCCGGACCGTGCCGCAGCTGTTGTACAAGCTCAATCGCATGCGCCTCATTCCGGAAAAGCGCGGCCTGCGGACGTTCGATGCGGTACGCACGCAGGCCTACCGGCGCGATCGCGGCATGGCGATCCTGATGAGCGCGATCTGCGTGATCCTGTTGGCGATCACCGCCGCCGGCATCGTCGGACTCACCAGCTTCTGGGTCGGCCAGCGCCGCAAGCAGATCGGCGTACGCCGCGCGCTGGGCGCGACGCGCGCCGACATCCTCAGCTACTTCCTCACCGAGAACCTGCTGATCAGCGTGGGTGGCGTGCTGCTGGGCGCGGTGCTGGCGATTGCGCTGAATCTTTGGCTGGGCCAGTTGTTCGAGCTGGCGCGGCTGTCGCTGTCGTATGTGCTGGTCGGCGTGGTCGTGTTGTTGCTGCTCGGTCAGGGCGCAGTGCTGGCACCGGCGTTGCGCGCGTCGCGCGTCTCGCCGGTGGAAGCCACGCGTTCGGTGTGAATCACGTTTCGGAATCTTGGAGTTTCTATGCTCACCTATTACCTCGACCTGGCCTTGCGCAGCCTGAAGCGCAGCCCTGGTCTCACCGCCCTGATGGTGCTGGCGATCGGTTTCGGCGTGGCCGCGTCGATGACCACTTACTCGGTGTTCCGCGCGGTGTCGGGCGATCCGATTCCGTGGAAATCCTCGAAGCTGTTCGTGCCGCAGATTGATATGTGGGGGCCGAACGGGCGTGACAGTGATGGCGAGCCGCCGGATGCAATGGATTATCTCGATGCAACGACGATGATGCGCGCGCACCGCGCCAAGCTGCAGTCGGCGATGTACCAGATCTCGCCCTCGGTGGTGCCGACCGAGGCCGGCAAGCATCCGATCAACGTCAGTGGGCATGCGGTGTACAGCGAGTTCTTCCCGATGCTTGACGTGCCGTTCCTCTACGGCAACGGCTGGAGCGCGGCGGACGATGTACAGCGCGCCGCGGTGGTGGCGATCAGCAGCAAGCTCAACGAGAAACTGTTCGGCGGCGCCAACAGCGTCGGCAAGAGCATCAATATCGAAGGCAAGGACTATCGCGTGGTCGGCGTGCTGAACAACTGGAATCCGCAGCCGCGCTTCTTCGACGTGGTCAATAGTGGCGGCTTCTCGACCGGCGTCGAAGACGTGTTCATGCCGTTCGAGCGCGCCATCGACGTCGGCATCCCCAACGATGGCAACACCAATTGCAATGCCGTGCCCGCCGAATCGGGCTTCATCGGGCTGCAGCATTCGCCGTGCGTATGGATCTCCTACATGGCCGAGCTGGACGATGCCGCGGCGGTGGCGACTTATCGGCAATACCTGGACGGCTACGCGCGTGACCAGCAGCAAGCCGGCCGCTTCGCCTGGCCGGCGAACAACCGCCTGCGCGACCTGCCGGAATGGCTGGACAACCAGCACGTGGTGCCTAGCGACACCAAAGTGTCGCTGCTGGTGGCGCTAGGCCTGCTGGTGGTCTGCCTGGTCAATACCGCCGGCCTGCTGCTGGCCAAGTTCCTACGACGCAGCAGCGAGATCGGCGTGCGCCGCGCACTGGGTGCGCAACGCACGGCGATCTATGCGCAGTTCCTCACCGAGGCCGGCATCATCGGCCTGGCCGGTGGCGTGCTCGGCCTGCTGCTGACCGGCGTGGGCGTGGCCAGTGTGAGCTGGGTGCTGCCGAAGGATATCGCCGCGCTGGCGCGGCTCGATTTCAGCCTGCTTGCGCTCACCTTGCTGGTCGCCATCGTGGCGACCCTGCTGGCCGGGCTGTATCCCACCTTCCGTGCCTCGCGCGTACAGCCCGCGTGGCAATTGAAATCGAATTAGGAGCGCGCCATGACCCTGCATCCCATCATCGCGGCACTGCGCAAGCACAAGGCGGGCGTGGTGCTGATCTCGCTGCAGATCGCGCTGACCCTGGCGATCGTCTGCAATGCGATCTTCATCATCGGCCAGCGCATCGAGCGAATCAATCGGCCCACCGGCCTCGACGAAAGCAACCTGTTCATGGTCGGTCAGCAATGGGTGAACGTGCCCAGCGGCGATGATCCCGCCGGCGTGGAGAAACTCGACAGCATGCTGAAGGAAGACCTGGTCGCCCTGCGTGGCCTGCCGGACGTGGCCGCGGCGGCGCCGATCAATTCGCTGCCGCTGCTCAACAATTCCTGGAACGGTTCGCTGGCGCTCAAGCCCGGCACCGAGGTGAAGAAAGAGGGCAATACGCGCAGCACCTACTACTTCGGTGACGAACAGACGCTGTCCACGCTCGGCCTGCACCTGGTGGCAGGACGCGCCTTCAATGCCGGCGACGTCCAGCATCATGGTTTCCGTGACCAGAGCGCGCCCGCGGGAGTGATCGTGACCCAGGCGATCGCGGACAAGATGTTTCCGCAGCACGATGCGGTGGGCAAGCCGATCTACGTCGACGGCAGTACCACGCCGAGCACCATCGTCGGTGTGGTCGAGCGCATGCAGGTACCGAGCACCGGCAGCTGGGCCAATGATTTTGCCTGGAATTCCACGTTGGAGCCGGTGCGGCTGAATGCAAACTTTTCGCGCTATGTGTTGCGTGCCAAGCCGGGCCGGCTGCAGGCGGCGATGCATTCGATTCCGTCCACGCTGTATGCGGTCAATCCGCTGCGCGTGCTCGACGACGACAGCGTGAAGTCGTACGCCGACATCCGCGCCGAGGCCTATCGCGCCGACGTCGGCATGGCGATCCTGATGGGCGTGGTCTGCCTGATTCTGCTTGCGGTCACTGCCGCTGGCATCGTCGGGCTCACCAGTTTCTGGGTCGGCCAGCGCCAGCGGCAGATCGGTGTGCGCCGCGCGCTGGGCGCACGCAAGGTCGACATCCTGCACTACTTCCAGCTGGAGAACCTGCTGATCGCCGGCGGCGGCGCGGTGGTCGGCTTGCTACTGGCGCTCGGTCTCAACCGGCTACTGATGCAGCACTTCGAGATGCAGCGCCTGCCGGTGATCTACGTGCTGCTCGGCATCGTGCTGGTGCTGTTGCTGGGGCAGTGCGCCGTCTTCGTGCCGGCGCGGCGTGCCTCGAATGTGCCGCCGGTGACGGCGACGCGTTCGGTGTGAATAAACGGCCCCGACAGGCGGGACCTGTCGGGGTTGGGGGCGTCATTTATCGTGGGGAGTGCGGCATGTTTGGCTATTACCTCGACCTGGCACTGCGCAGCCTGCGCCGCAACAAGGCGCTCACCGCGCTGATGGTGCTGGCAGTCGCGCTCGGCATCGGCGCCAGCATGACCACGCTGACCGTGTTGCATGTGCTGTCCGGCGATCCGCTGCCGGGCCGCAGCGGCGAGTTGTATTACCCACAGGTCGATCCGCAGGACATCAAGGGCATGTCGCCGGACAAGGAGCCGCCGCAACAGCTCACCCTGATCGATGGCCAGAATCTGCTGCAGGCGAAGCGCGCGGATCGTCAGGCGCTGATGACTGGCGGCCAGGTGCCGATCGATCCGTCGGACTCGTCGCTCGATCCGTTCTACGCGGAGGCGCGCTACACCACGACGGATTTCTTCGCGATGTTCGGCGCGCCGTTCCGCTATGGCCAGGCGTGGAGCGCGGCCGATGACGAGGCCAAGGCACGCGACGTGGTGATTGCCGGCACGCTCAACCAGAAGCTGTTTGGCGGCGCCAACAGCGTGGGCCGCAGCCTGCGCCTGGCCGGCACCTCGTTCCGCATTGTCGGCGTGCTCGACGGCTGGCAGCCGAATCCGCATTTCTACGATCTCAACACCGGTGCCTATGCCTACGGCGAGCAGGTGTTTGTGCCGCTGAAGACGATGCTGGAGCTGCACCTGGATCACAATGGTTCCACCGATTGCTGGGGCAATGGCGGCGGTGGCACCAGCAGCATCCTGCCGTCGAACGAGTGCGTGTGGATGCAGTTCTGGGTGCAGCTGGACAGCCCGGCCAAGGTCGCGGCGTATCGCGAAGTCCTCGTGCATTACTCGCAGGAGCAGAAGACGCTGGGCCGCTTCCAGCGCGCGCCGAACGCGCGTCTGCGTAACGTCATGCAGTGGCTCGACCACAACATGGTGGTGCCCGACGACGTACGCCTGCAGACCGGACTGGCGTTCGGCTTCCTGCTGGTCTGCCTGGTCAATACGGTGGGCCTGATGCTGGCGAAGTTCATGCGCCGCGCCGCCGAGCTTGGCGTGCGCCGCGCACTCGGCGCATCGCGGCGCGCGCTGTTCGCGCAGCTGCTGATCGAATCCGGCGTGATCGGCCTGGTCGGTGGCATCGGCGGCCTGCTGCTGGCGTTGCTCGGCTTGTGGCTGGTGCGGCAGCGGCCTTCCGACTATGCCGCGCTCGCGCATCTAGATCTCAGCATGCTGTTCGCCACCTTCGTGCTCGCCCTGGGCGCCACCTTGCTGGCCGGCCTACTGCCCGCCTGGCGTGCCTGCCAGATCGCACCCGCCCTGCAATTGAAGAGCAACTGAGCATGGATATCCGTCCGATCTTATCCAGTCTGCGCCGGCACAAGCTCACCTCGGCCTTGCTGATCCTGGAGATCGCGCTGACCTGCGCGATCGTCTGCAACGCGGTCTTCCTGATCGGCCAGCGCCTGCAGCGCATGGACATGCCGAGCGGCGTGGCCGAGCACGAGCTGCTGCAGATCCAGGTGGCCGACACGGTGGCGCCGCCGAATCCCTACGCGCGCAGCGCGGAAGACCTCGCCGTGCTGAGTCAGGTGCCCGGCGTGCTGTCGGTCGCCTCATCCAACCAGGTGCCGTTCGGCAACTCCTCGTCGAACGGCAACATCATGCTCGACCCTAACCAGCGCGAACGCACGCTCAATGCGACCACCTACTTCGGCGAGAACATCGCGAAGACGCTGGGCACGCGCCTGATCGCCGGACGCGACCTGCAGTCGGACGATTTCGTCAATGTCGAGGCGGCCTTGAAGGCGCTCGCCACCGGCGACAGCAAGAACCTGCCCACGGTGACCCTGATCACGCACACGCTGGCCGAGCGGCTGTGGCCGGGACAGAACCCGCTGGGCAAGACCATCTACCTGACGCCGGTGGTAGGCATACGCGTAGTCGGCGTGCTGGACAGTCTGGCGCGGCCGAATGCCTACGATCCCGCCAAGGCGCAATACAGCATGGTGGTGCCGTTGCGGATGGGTGCCAGTAAGGACCAGATCTATCTGATCCGCACGCGGCCAGAGGATCGCGCGAACGTAATGATCGCCGCGCTCGCCGCGCTGAAGAAGGCCGACCCGCGCCGCGTGGTGACCACCCAGCGCACGTTCGACGAAGTGCGCCGGCGCTTCTTCCAGGATGACCGTGCGATGGCGGGCATCCTGGTCGGCGTGATCGTGGCGCTGCTGATCGTCACCGCGCTCGGCATCGTTGGGTTGGCCAGTTTCTGGGTGGCGCAGCGTCGCCGCATGATCGGCGTGCGCCGCGCGCTCGGTGCGACCCGCAGCGACATCCTGCGCTACTTCCAGACCGAGAACTTCCTGCTGGCCAGCATCGGCATCGCGTTCGGCATGCTGCTGGCCTACGGCGTCAACCTGTTTCTGATGGCGCACTACGAACTGCCGCGTCTGCCGGGGCTGTACTTCCCGATCGGCGCGCTCGCGCTATGGCTGGTCGGGCAGGGTGCGGTGCTCGGGCCGGCGCTGCGCGCGGCGGCGGTGCCGCCGGTAGTGGCGACGCGCTCGGTGTGATTCACGCAATGCCTCGCCGCCGATGGGGCGGCGAGTATCGAAAGAGGGTGACATGTTCGGCTATTACATCGATCTCGCACTGCGCAGCTTGAAGCGCAACAAGGTGCTCACCGCGCTGATGGTGCTGGCGATCGCGGTCGGCATCGGCGCCAGCATGACCACGTTGACCGTGCTGCATGTGCTGTCCGGCGATCCGCTGCCAGGCAAAAGCCAGACCCTGTTTTACCCGCAACTGGATCCCCAGAGCCTGGCTAACTACCAGTCAGCCGGCGAGCCGCCGGAGCAGCATACTTGGATCGACGGGATGAATCTGTTGCAGGCCAGGCGGGCAGATCGTCAGGCGCTGATGACCGGAGGAACGGTGCCGGTGCGGCCGCCGCTGTCAGGCATGGATCCGTTCTACGCCGACGCGCGCTATACAACTGCCGACTTCTTCCCCATGTTCAATGTGCCCTTGCTGTACGGCAACACGTGGAGCGCGGCCGACGATGACAACAAGGCGCGCGTGGCAGTAATCAGCCGCACGCTCAATGACAAGCTGTTCAACGGTAAGGACAGCACCGGTCAGGTGCTGCTGCTCGGAGACGACGCATTGCGCATCGTCGGCGTGCTCGATAGCTGGCGGCCAAATCCGCACTTCTACGATAACAACATGAGGGGTAGTTATGCGCAGGCAGAAGACGTGTTCCTACCGCTCACTACCTCGCGTGATCTCAAGCTCACCCATGACGGCAGCATGAGCTGCTGGGGTGGGCATACGAATGACAAGTTGGAAACCGCGCCGTGTATATGGCTGCAATTGTGGGTGCAATTGGACACTCCGGCCAAGGCGGCGGCGTACAAGGAATATCTCACCCATTATTCGCAGGAACAGAAGCTGCTCGGTCGCTTCCAGCGTTCGCCCAATGTACGCCTGCGTGACCTGATGGAGTGGCTGGACTATCAGAAGGTAGTCCCCAGCGACGTCCGACTGCAGGCATGGCTGGCATTCGGCTTTCTGCTGGTGTGTCTGGTCAACACGGTGGGATTGATGTTGGCCAAGTTCATGCGGCGTGCCGGCGAGCTTGGCGTGCGGCGGGCCCTGGGTGCATCGAAGCGCGCGCTGTTCTCACAACTGCTGGTGGAATCGGGTGTGATCGGCCTAAGCGGTGGCGTATGCGGGCTGCTGCTGGCTTTTCTTGGCCTGTGGCTGGTGCGGCAACGGCCAGCCAACTACGCCTCGCTGGCGCACCTGGACATGTCGATGTTGCTGACCACGTTCCTGCTCGCGGTCGGCGCCAGCCTGATGGCCGGTCTGCTGCCTGCCTGGCGCGCCTGCCAGATCACGCCGGGCCTACAGCTGAAGAGCAACTGACATGGAAATTCGTCCGATTCTCTCGTCGTTGCGCCGGCACAAGGTTGCCGCATGGCTGGTGATCATTGAGGTCGCGCTGACCTGCGCGATCGTCTGCAATGCGGTTTTCCTGATCAGTCAGCGAGTGGAGCGCATGCATATGGTCAGTGGCATCGCCGAGCATGAGCTGTCGGAGATCCGGCTGGCCAATCTTGGTGTACGTCCGGATTCCAAGGCGCGTACGCAGGAGGATCTGGCCGCACTGCGACTGATCCCGGGTGTCACTCAAGTCAGCGTTGCCAGCCAGCTACCCTTCGGCAGTTCGGAAACCAACGACAACGTGAAGCTCGATCCGAACCAGAAATTGCCCACGCTCAGCGCGGCGATGTACTGGGGCCAGAATCTGGCGCAGACCTTAGGTACCCAGCTGGTGGCCGGGCGCAATCTACGCGATGACGACTTCCGTGATCTCGATGCCGTGAACAAGGCGGCAACAGGCGGCGACCCTAATGACAAGCAATTACCTCAAGTATTGGTGATCACCCAAGCCGTAGCCGACAAACTGTGGCCAGGCAAAAATCCGTTGGGCAGACAGATCTTTTTCGACAAGTCGCCTGTCACCGTAGTCGGTGTGGTGGCGCATCTGGTCAGGCCAAGCAATCTGTCGAGCGGCACCGAATACAGCTTTCTGGTGCCCATCCGTTCGGTAGCGGGGGACGGCTCAAGTTACCTGATTCGCAGTGCACCGCAGGATCGGCAGCGTGTATTGAAAGCGGCACTGGCCATACTCAGAACGCTTGATCCCCGACGCGTGGTGCTGGAGAAGCGCACCTGGGACGAACTGCGTAGCGATTTCTTTCAGAACGATCGTGAGATGACCGGCCTGTTGGTGGGTGTATGCGCGGCATTGCTGGTGGTAACTGCGTTGGGCATCGTCGGCCTGGGCAGTTTCTGGGTGGCGCAGCGTCGCCGCATGATCGGCGTGCGGCGCGCGCTCGGCGCCACTCGTGACGACATCCTGCATTACTTCCAGATCGAGAACTTTCTGCTGGCCAGCATCGGCATCGTGCTTGGCATGTTGCTGGCCTACGGCATCAATCTGTTCCTGATGGTGCATTACGAACTGCCGCGCCTGCCGGGCATCTATTTCCCAGTCGGTGCGCTTGCGCTGTGGCTGCTCGGACAGGGCGCGGTGCTCGGCCCGGCGCTGCGCGCGGCGGCGGTGCCGCCGGTGGTGGCGACGCGCTCGGTGTGATTCATGCAATGCCTCGCTGCCACCAGGCGGCGAGTATCGAAAGGGGATGACATGTTCGGCTACTACTTCGATCTGGCCATACGCAGCCTCAAGCGCAACAAGGTGCTCACCGCGCTGATGGTGCTGGCGATCGCGGTCGGCATCGGCGCCAGCATGACCACGCTGACCGTGATGCACCTGCTGTCCGGCGATCCGCTGCCGGGCAAGAGCGCTACGCTGTTCTATCCGCAGGTCGATCCGTCGACGTCGCCCGATCCGGATCACGATCACCAGCCCTTCGACGTGCTGGACTATCGCTCGGCGATGGAACTCTGGGGTGCGCATCGCGCGGATCGCCAGACCCTGGTGACCAGCAGTTCGCTACGCCTGACCGCACCGGAAGTGAATCTGCCGCCGCTGATGGCGACGATGCTTTCGACCACGGCGGATTTTTTCCCGATGTTCGACGTGCCGTTCGAATACGGCGGCAGCTGGCATGCGCAGGATGACGAAAAGCGCACGCGCGTGGCGGTGATCTCGGCCGATCTCAATCGCCGCCTGTTCGGTGGCGCCAACAGCGTGGGTCGCACCTTGCGCCTGAAGAACAGCGACGTGCGCATCGTCGGTGTGCTCGCGTCGTGGCGTCCGTCGCCGCTGTTCTACGAAGTGGCCGGCGGTCGCTTCGCCAGCGGCGAAACCGCGGATTTCTATGCCAAGCCGGAAGACGTCTACATGCCGTTCGCCAGCTCGCTGGAGGTCAACGACGGCGGCTTTCAGCCCTTCACCTGCTGGCACGTACCCGACGCGGGCGCCAAGCTGCAAAACTCGCCTTGCGTGTGGGTCGCGCTATGGGTGCAGCTCGGCAGCGCGGTCAAGGTGAGCGACTACCGGCGCTTCATCGCCGACTATGCGGCACAGCAGAAAGCGCTCGGCCGTTTCGTGCATGCCGACAACACCCGGCTGCCCAGCATGATGGAGTGGCTGGATTTCAACCAGGTGGTACCCAGCGACGTGCGGCTGCAGACCTGGCTGGCGTTCGCGTTCCTGTTGATCTGTCTGTTCAACACGATCGGGCTGCTGCTGGCGAAGTTCATGCGCCGCGCCGGCGAGATCGGCGTGCGCCGCGCATTGGGCGCGACGCGGCGCGCGGTGCTGGCGCAATGCATGGTCGAGGCCGGCCTGATCGGTCTGCTCGGCGGCATCGGCGGCTGGCTGCTGACCATGATCGGGCTGTGGCTGGTGCGGCGGCAGCCGCTCGTCTATGCCGACCTGGTTCACCTGGATGCCGTGATGTTTCTCACCATTTTCGTACTGGCCGTGCTCGCCAGCATGGTGGCCGGCCTGCTGCCCGCGCTGCGCGCGAGCCGCATCGCGCCCGGCCTGCAACTGAAAACCCTCTGAGGACATCCGGCCATGCAGATCAAACCCGTATTCGTCGCGCTGCGCCGCCATCGCCTCGCCACCCTGCTGATCGCGCTGGAGATCGCGTTGGCCTGCGCGGTGCTGTGCAATGCCTGCTTCCTCATCGTCACCCGCGTGCAGCAAACCCGGCTCGACAGCGGCGTGGACGAAGCTGCGCTGGCCACGATCAAGCTGACCGGCTATGACAGTGCCAACGCGATCGATCTGAATGCGCGGATCGTATCCGGCCTGCGCACGATCCCGGGCATGCAGGCGGTCAGCGTGATCAATGCCGTGCCGTTCGGCGATCATATGAGCACCGCCGGCATCACGCTGGATGCGGCCGGCCAGCATTTCGGCGGTGTGATCGATTTCTATCTCGCCGATCCGGTGGCCTTCAAGGCGCTCGGCCTACAACTGGTCGCCGGCCGCGCGCCGCAGGCCGGCGACTATCAACCGATGACCGCGTTCCTGCCGAACAGCGCCGACGTGGTCATCTCCCGCTCGCTGGCGGAGCACCTGTGGCCCGGTGCCGATCCGCTGGGCAAGGAATTCTGGTGCGAGAAATTCCATTTCCGGGTGGCCGGTGTGGTGGCGCATCTGGCGCGTCCGAGTGCCGGCGAAGGCGGGCCGGGCACGATCGAATGGGCCGCGTTCACCCCGGTGCAGCCGGGGCCGAATCTCGCCGGGGTCTATCTGCTGCGCGCCGATCCGCGCGATCTGCCGCGGGTGCTGCGCGACGCGCGTGCGGCGATCGCCAAGATCGCGCCCGACACCGTGCTCGACAGCCAGGCCAGCCAGACCATCAGCGAGCTGCGCCTGCGCTATTTCCGCCAGGATCGTGCCATGGCCGGCATGCTGATCGGGGTGATTGTGGCACTGCTGCTGGTCACCGCGCTCGGCATCGTCGGCCTGGCCAGTTTCTGGGTGCAGCAGCGGCGCAAGCAGATCGGCATTCGTCGGGCGATCGGCGCCACGCGCGGCGACATCCTGCATTACTTCCAGACCGAGAACTTCCTGATCGTCACGCTCGGCATCGTGCTCGGCATGTTGCTCGCGTACGCCCTGAACCTGCTGCTGATGACCCGTTACGAACTGCCGCGGCTGCCGCTGTACTACTTGCCGATCGGCGCGCTGGCGCTGTGGCTGCTCGGCCAACTGGCGGTGCTCGGCCCCGCGTTGCGCGCAGCGGCGGTGCCGCCGGTCGTGGCGACGCGGTCGGTGTGATGAGCGCGAGAAAGGGAGCCTGACGCATGTTTGCCTATTATCTTGAGCTGGCCTTGCACAGCCTGAAGCGCAACAAGGTGCTCACCGCGTTGATGGTGATCGCGATCGCGGTAGGCATCGGTGCCAGCATGACCACGCTCACCGTGCTGCATCAGTTGTCCGGTGATCCGCTGCCGAACAAGAGCACGCAGCTTTATTACCCGCAACTCGATCCGACCAGCCGCAACAACACCTCGCCCGAGACGCAGCTCACCTACATCGATGCGATGAACCTGTGGCGTGCGCACAAGGCCGACCGGCAGACCATCGTGGTCAGCGCCAGCATCAAGGTCTTCGGTCCGCAGGCCGGTGCGCAGCCGATGGGTTTGTCGACCGTTGCCACCACGGCCGATTTCTTTCCGATGTTCGACGTACCGATCGACCACGGCAGCTCGTGGGTGCCGGCGGACGACGACAGCAAGGCGCGCGTGGCGGTGATTTCGAAAACGCTCAACGACAAATTGTTCGGCGGCGCCAATAGCATCGGCAAGAGCATCCGCTTGCAGAAATGGGACTTTCGCATCGTCGGCGTACTCGGCGCATGGCACCCTGCGCCTCGCTTCTACGATTTGTACGGGAGGGGTGCGTTCGCCGGTGGCGATGACGTGTTCATTCCGTTTGCCACCTCGCGTGATCTGGCTGACCTTGGCATCCAGGGCAACGGCATGGATTGCTGGAATCAACTGACCGATCAAATACACCTCGAGAACCAGCCCTGCCTGTGGCTGCAGTTCTGGGTGCAACTGGATACGGTGGCCAAGGCGGATGCCTATCGCAGCTATCTGGTGCACTACTCGCAGGAACAGAAGGCGCTAGGCCGTTACCACGAAGACCGGCTGCTGACCGCGCTGCCCGACTTGATGCAATGGCTGGATCTCAATCACGTAGTGCCTGCCGATGTGCGTCTGCAGGCCTGGGTGTCGTTCGGCTTCCTGTTCGTCTGCTTGCTCAACACCGTCGGCCTGTTGTTGGCGAAATTTCTGCGGCGTGCGCCGGAGGTCAGCGTGCGTCGTGCGCTGGGCGCGTCGCAGCGCGCGGTGTTTGCGCAATTTTTGGTGGAGGCGGGGCTGGTCGGCATCGCCGGCGGCATCGTCGGCCTGCTGCTGGCCTTGCTCGGGTTGTGGGCGGTGCGGCATACACCTGCCGATTATGCGGCGTTGAGCCATCTCGACCTGCGCATGTTGCTCACCACCTTCGTACTGGCCATCGTCGCCAGTCTGCTGGCGGGCCTGTTGCCAGCCTGGCGTGCCTGCCAGGTGGCACCGGCGCTGCAATTGAAGAGCAACTGACATGCAACTGCGCCCGATACTTTCTTCATTGCGCCGGCACAAGCTGGCCGCTGGCCTGGTGATCCTGGAGATCGCCGTCGCCTGCGCGATCCTGTGCAACGCGGTGTTCCTGATCCGCGACCGGCTGGCGCGCATGCATGTGCAGACCGGTGTCGCCGAGAACGAGCTGGTCTGGGTAAAGACCGATGGCATCGACAGCGATAGCGCGGCGCCGCTGGTCGAACGCAATCTGCTCGCGCTGCGCGGGCTTGCCGGGGTTAAGGCGGTGGCGGTGACGCAAACCCTGCCGCTGTCCAACTCATCGATGAACTTCAACCCGACGATGGACGCCAGCGGCACGAAACAGGGTCCGAACATCGCCATGTTCATAGGCAGCCCGGGTTATCTGCAGACGCTGGGCGTAACACTGCAGGATGGCCGCGACTTCAATGACGCCGACTTCGGCGGCATGAATTCATGGATGCCGCAATCACCATCGATCATCGTCACACGTGCACTGGCCGAACGCCTGTGGCCGGGGCAGAAGGCGGTGGGGCAGGCTTTCTGGATCGACAAAAGTCGTTTCAACGTGATTGGCGTGGTTGATCATCTCGTGCGCGGCGAGTTGCGCGGCAAAGCTTCCGAATACGTGGCGATGTTCGCCGCGCGGCCCAGCCCGATGTTGTCCAGCCTATACGCGCTACGCGTCGATCCGCCGGCGCGCGATCGGGTGGTACGCGAAGCAACCCAGCTGTTAGTCAAGCTCAATAGCCAGATGCTGATCTCGGACAAGGGTACCTATGCGGAGATGCGCGCCGACTACTTCAAGCAGGACACCGCGATGGCCTGGTTGTTGGCGACGGTATGCGTGGCGCTGCTGGTCGTCACCGCGCTGGGTATCGTCGGCCTGACCAGCTTCTGGGTGGCGCAGCGCCGGCGACAGATCGGCATTCGCCGCGCCATCGGCGCCAGCCGCGGCGACATCCTGCGCTACTTCCAGACCGAGAACTTCTTGATCGTCACGCTCGGCATCGTGCTCGGCATGCTGCTCGCTTTCGCATTGAACCTGCTGCTGATGACCCACTACGAACTGCCGCGGCTGCCGCTGTATTACCTGCCGATCGGCGCGCTGGCGCTGTGGCTGCTCGGCCAGTTGGCGGTGCTCGGCCCGGCGCTGCGTGCGGCGGCGGTGCCGCCGGTCGTGGCGACGCGTTCGGTGTAATACCCGGCTCAGGCCGGAACGAAAACCCACGGAGTTGATGGCATGCTCGGCTACTACCTCGATCTCGCATTGCGCAGCCTGAAGCACAACAAGGTGCTGACCACGCTGATGATCCTCGCGCTTGCGCTGGGCATCGGCGCATCGATCACCACGCTGACCGTGCTGCGGTTGCTTTCCGGCGATCCGTTGCCGCAGAAGAGTGCGCGGCTGTTCTATCCGCAGATCGATCCGAATCCGCTGGATGGCTACATTGCC
>Ga0302314_10000606_pt1 | contig 65848 bp, 47 predicted proteins | sample III_Palsa_N2_3_FD_200533 | JGI IMG/M metagenome (GOLD analysis project Ga0302314, IMG submission 200533) | Peat permafrost microbial communities from Stordalen Mire near Abisko, Sweden - III_Palsa_N2_3 | ecosystem: Environmental > Terrestrial > Soil > Palsa > Peat permafrost | place: Sweden...
ACCAGGACAAACGCCAGCGCCCAGCGACACCAACGGGCCAGCCAAAATCGGTCAATAGCTAGCGAAACGCCCTCTCAGCGCATCAACACGCAGCCCACGACGGCCGTCGTGAAGTCGAGCGCGGGCCGTCGACCGTTCCCTCTGCCGCCGCAGCTCGTGGAGCTCCTGAAAGCCCATCAGGCGATGCAGGAGCAGGAGCGCCAGCTTGCCGGAAGCATGTGGCGCGGGGAGGACTGGGTGTTCTCGTCGGAGATGGGCGAGATCCTGCATCCCCGCACCGAGTGGGACCGGTGGAAAGAACTCCTGGCCGACGCGAAGATCCGAGACGCACGTCTGCACGACGCCCGGCACACGGCCGCCACCAACCTCTTGGTCATCGGCGTGCTCGATCGGGTCACGCAAGGGCTCATGGGCTGGTCTGACAGCAGCATGACGAAGCGGTATCAGCACCTGACGGCGCCAGTCCAACAGGACGTCGCGAAGCGTCTCGGCGACCTGCTGTGGAAACCTAACAGCGCGAATGTCCCAACAAATACTCAAGCGAATACCAATTAGCTCCATCTGCTTGCCAAAAGGGATGCCGATAAGCATTTGAACTGATGGCCGGATGGGTGTAAAGATATCCGCTATGACCAGCCCCGGCGGTGTGCCTCACACCTTCCCAGCCTCTGTAATCGGCGGCTTCGGTATCCCTGCGAGCGGAAAGAATGCGATTTACGCGCGGCACGCCCGAGTCGCCGTCCGTTTCACGCACAAGCCCGACAAGATCTTCGTCATGAGCGCGAACGACGTGTCGAAAGTGCACGACGAGTACGCGTTCGATCGGCCCCCCGCGGGCGTGCCGCGCAACGTGATCGACGACCTGTGGACCGCGTACGAGGGGAAACTGGTGCCCGCGATCAAGGCCATCGAGGAGCGCCGGTCCTCGATGGCCGACTGGGCCGTGATCCTCACCCACGTGCACGCCGAAGCCGTCCGCAGCAGCGACTTCCGTGACCGGGCTGCCGCCTACCTGGCCGCCGAGCACGGCATCACCGACCCCACAAAGGATCAACTACAGTTCGAACGGCTCAGGACGCTGGTAAATACCCCGGATCTGATGGCCGAATGCCGGTTCGCCGTCGTGCGCCGGCCTTCCGATGGGCCGCGGTTCATCGGGAACGCCAAGGGCTACGGCGCACCGTTTGAGGATCTGGAGTTCGGCCACGCCTGCGTCGTCTTCCCGCTGTCGCCGGAGGTTGCCGTGCTGATGGTGGTCGGCGCCGCGAAGCAGGACGACGACCACCGCGCGGGGCCGATGCAGGACCTGACCATGACCGCGGCCGCCGTGGACATGGTCAACGAGGCAGCGTGGCGGTTGCGTGGCAGCAGCTGCGTCTTCGGGCACCCGGACGACGAGGACTACATCCTGAACCTCGACGCCGACAGGATGCTCATGCCCCCAGTCTTGGGGCCCTTCCGAGGCACCTGCGACATGAGCCTGTGTGACTGGGCGGCCAGAAACGACCGTGCCCGCCGGCTCACTATCATCAACTGGGAGAGAGCTCGTCCCGCGATGCTTGCGCTGGCAGAGACCGCCCACCAGGGGCTAAGTGAGACCCCAACTGAGACCTGATGACCGAGGGCCGGTAGTCGGATCAACCGACTACCGGCCCTCATCTGCGGTGATGGAGGGATTTGAACCCCCGGTGGCTTGCACCACAAACGCTTTCGAGGCGTTCTCCTTAGGCCGCTCGGACACATCACCGGGGAGAACATTACCCGATGGGGCGGCGCGACGCGAAAAAGTTCTCGAGCAGCGCCCCGGCCTCGTCCGCGAGGATGCCGGAGACGACCTGGGGGCGGTGGTTGAGCCGCTGGTCGCGCGGGAGATCCCAGAGCGAGCCGACCGCTCCGGCCTTGGGGTCGGCGGCGGCGTAGACGATCCGGTCGACCCGGGCCAGCACGCTCGCGCCCGCGCACATGGCGCAGGGTTCGAGGGTGACGACGAGGCTGCAGCCGGACAGCCGCCAGCTGCCGCGCACCCGGCCGGCCGCGCGCAACGCCAGCACCTCGGCGTGGCCCACCGGATCGCCCTCGGCCTCGCGCACGTTGTGGCCGCGGCCGATCACCTCGCCGTCCTCGGCCACCACCACGGCGCCGATCGGCACGTCGCCGCCGGCCGGGGCGAGGGCCGCCTCGGTCAGGGCCGCCCGCATCCACGCCGCATAGCGCTCGGTCAGCCAGGCGGGCAGGGCGACGCGCGGGCCGGGACCGCTCCCAGCCCCGGCCGCGGTCTTCGGCTCCGAATCGCCGCCGACGGGACCTCTCGCGCCACTCAGCGGATCGCTCCCAAGCCCCGGACCAGCCGCGGCCCTCGAACCCGGATCACCGCCATCGACCGCAAGACTCGCGTCGCTCAACGGGCCACCTCGAACTCTTCGGCCGCGGTCTTCGGCCCCAAGCCAGAACCACCGCCGCAGATCGAAGCTCGCGCGCCGCTCAGCGGACCGCCTCGAGCTCCTCGGCCGCGCCGAGCACGCCGGCGATCTCGGCCAGCGCGTCGGCCGGGGTGAGCCGTCCGTCGCACAGGCCGATCAGGCCCTTGGGGGACTGGCCGAAGTCCGCGAGCAGCGTCGCGTCCCCGGCCGGGCCGCTCGGGGTGCTGGGGCCGGCGTACTCGTCGTCGTCCTCCAGCTCCACCTCGGCGTCCTCGTCGAGTTCGTCCTCCTCGGCCTCGGCGACTCCGACTCCGGCCGCGCCCTCGACCGCCTCCAGCGGGCTGCCGTCCGGGCCGACCGGCGCCAGGGTGCCCGCGGTCAGCAGTTCCGCGTAACCGGAGCGGCTCACGCCGGCCAGGTCGGACGCGAACACCCGCGGATCCTCGTCGAGGTCGAGCCGGACCACGGCGAACCAGGAATCCTCCCGCTCCAACAGGACCACCGCGGTGTCCGGATCCTCGTCCTCGCAGGCCTCGCGAATGAACTCGACGAGGCCGATGCCGTCGTCGACCTCATCCAAGTCGACGTCGCGCGCCTGCCACTCATCCGCGTAGCGCGCAAGCAGAGCTGCGAAATAGGCCACGGTCTGCCCACTCTCCCCTCACTCCGACACGTACTTTTCGTGCTGTTGCGTACTTCAGTATCCGTCCGCCGGGCCGAATCCCGGGCGCGCGCAATCGGTGAACTGGCGTGCGAATCCGATGCGCCCTGCCAAGTGTGCCACCAGGTCGGTCAGTCTCAGTTGTCGTTCATCCAATAGCTGCTCGCAGGCCAACTGGAGTTCCAGCGGGTCAAGGCCCAGGTCAGCGAAGAGCGTGTCGTCGCCGGCCGGGCCCTGCGCCTGGTCTTCCGTCAGCCCCAGCCGCTCGAGCACCTGCGCGGCCACCGCGTCCTCCTCGGCCGCGGCGCGCTCCGAGATGAACAGACGCTCCTCGCGGCCGACGAGCCGCAAGGCGATGAAGTACTCGTCGCCGAGGCCGAGCAGCCCCAGCGTCGGGCCCTCGGACAGCTGCTGGCGGACGGCGGCGACGAACAGGTCGAGGTCCTCGGCGACGTGCGGCGGCAGCGGGGCGGCCGCCCAGCGTCCGTCCTCCTGGTACACGGCCACCGCGAAGTCGACGAACTCCTCGTCGAACGAGGCCTGCCCGTCCTGTGCCATGCGCGTCCTTCCGAGCCTCGCGCCGCCGGCGGCCCACCTGGCGTGGCCGCGTCGTCTGCTCACTGGCATCGTCGCAGAAAGCGCGGCCTCGCGGCACTGGTTGGGGCGCATGGACTGCACCCGACCTCGCAGATCAGTCGGCCGGGTCAGTACCGGAACGTACGGAGCAGCCGGGCGTGCAGCTCGGCGGCCCTGGCCCGGCGCGGGGCGACACGCTTGCGCAGCTCCTTGGCCTCGGCCAGCTCGGCCAGGAAGATCGCCCGGCGCAGCCCCCGGTCCTGCGGCTGCGACTCGGCGTCCGGAGCGGCCAGCGGGGAGCGCGGCCTGCGCGGCTCGGCGGACTCGTTCCCGACCGCCCCCGGCGCGGCCTTGGCGGCGGCCGGGGACGAGGACTTTCCGCCCGGTTTGGCCGCGGGCTTCTTGCGGCGGCCGGCCGTCCGGTTCGCCGCCGCCTTCGCCGCCTGTTCGGCGGCCGTCCTGCCACGCCGCTCGCTCATCGTCACCCCATCCGCTCCACGGATGCCGAATCGTGATCTTCCTCAAGACCCTACCCCGGTTGACCGGGACGGCAACCCGAAATCCGTCACTCATGAACCCGACATAGACTCTGCGCATGCGCATCCACGTCGCCGACCACCCGCTGATCGCCCACAAGCTCACCGCCCTGCGCGACCAGCAGACCGATTCACCGACCTTCCGTCGGCTGGCCGACGAGCTGGTGACGCTGCTGGCTTACGAGGCCACCCGGGAGGTCCGGGTATCCCCGGTGGAGATCACTACACCTGTGGCCCCGACCCAAGGGGTCAGGCTCGCCTCGCCGAAGCCGCTCGTCGTCCCGATCCTGCGCGCGGGCCTCGGCATGCTCGACGGCATGGTCCGGCTGCTGCCGACCGCCGAGGTGGGCTTCCTCGGCATGGTCCGCGACGAGGGCACGCTCACCCCGTCCACCTACGCGACCCGGATGCCGGACGACCTGTCCGGCCGCCAGTGCTACGTGCTCGACCCGATGCTGGCCACCGGCGGCACGCTGATCGCCGCGGTGGAGCTGCTCGCCGCGCGCGGGGCCGATGAGGTCACCGCGATCTGCCTGCTGGCCGCGCCGGAGGGCATCGCGGCGATGGAGAAGGCGCTGGGCGCCGCCAGCGTGCCGGTGACGGTGGTGACCGCCGCGATCGACGAGCGGCTCAACGAGCACGGCTATATCGTTCCGGGCCTCGGCGACGCCGGCGACCGGCTCTACGGCGTGGTCTGAGCGTACCCGAACAGCAGATCAGAGCCCTGTGATGGCCGTCGCGGACCCCGCCGCGGACATCGCAGGGCTCTCTTGATCTTCCGGTGGGACGGACACCTGGCGCGCCCTATGCCGGAAATGTCGGTATCACCGTACGTATTGTGACCCGGATTCCGGTTTCCCGGTGCTATCGCCTCGGGTACTGCGTAGGAGGAGGAGCGCTCAGTACCGCCGTGCACGGTCTGATCGATCTTCCGGTGCGAGACTGAGAATCAGGCTACGCTGGTACCCATCAGCAAGAGTCGGAGGGGACGAGGAGAGGCCCATGCCGAAGGCAAAGCCCGCCATCCAGTGGGGCATCGTGATCTTCCTGCTCTTCTACATAGTGCATGCTCCGGCATCCTCGGAAGACATCATGGGGGACGCGTTCCGCTTCATCTCGAACACGGTCCACACCCTCTTCTCGGTGTTCTCGTTCCACTCGAACGCCTGAGGCTCGATGACCACCACGGACTTCTCCCGGACGCCGGCCACCGAGGCCCAGCCCTGGATCAAGAAGTACTTGGACCCGAGCGAGGAAGTCGTACTGCACACCAGGTTCCACCCTGCCGTGCTGCTCGAACCGGTCACCGTGTTCGCGCTGGGCTTGGTGGCGACCGCCTACGCCGACCTCGCGGTCCGCTCCAACTCGGGGCGAGGCCGCGAGATCCTGGTCGCGGTCTGGGTCCTGTGGGCCGCCTGGGCCCTGTCGACGATCTGGGACTACAAGACCCTGGTCGGCTTCTATAAGGGTTCTGCGGTCACCCGGCTGTTCGCGTTCGTGGCCACGCTCGGCGCGATCGCGCTGCTCGGGTACATCGGCAAGACACGCGGCGTGAGTGCGGTGCTGTGGACCGCGTTCGGCGTGTACTCCCTCTGGGCCCTGCTCCAGCTGGTGCAGTACGCCCGCCGCACCATGGTGATCACCAATCAGCGGCTGATCGTGGTGGAGGGCATCCTCAATCAGGAAGTGAAGTCGCTGAAGCTGGACAAGCTGTCGGACATGATCTATCAGCGTACGGCGATGGGTCACGCGCTCGGCTACGGCACCTTCAACCTCGAGGCGCCCGGCGCCTCGGTCAAGCTGGGCCGGCTGACGTACGTGCCCAGGCCGGATCACACCTATCTTCAGGTCTCGCACCTGCTGTGGGCGGCCAAGGGTCCGCCGAAGCCGAAGAACATCCGCCTGGACGGCCAGGTCAACGAGCCCGGCAGCAGCGGACGGAACATCTCGCTCACCGGCGAGATGGACGGCTGACGGACCGGGTCGGGGATCAAAGACCAAAGGCAAGCGGCCGGGATTTCCCGTCGCCGCTTGCCTTTCTCGTCTCCAGCGGGGATTTACAGCAGTCCCGGCGGCACCTGGTCCAGCGTGCGCAGGATCGCCGCGGCGAGTTCCCGCGCGGTCTGCGCGGTCAGCTCCACCGCGACCCGCGCGCCGGCGCCGGCCTCCGGGTTCAGGAAGTCGATGTTGAGGGTGTGCTCGGCCGGCGCGTGCACCGGGTGGTCGAAGTAGACCGAGGTCTCGGTCAGCTTGAACCAGCCGTCGGCGCCCTTGCCGCTGCCCGCGGTCTCCACCTTTTCCGTGACGTAGGTGCACATCGCGATCAGGCCCCGAGGTGCTTGCCGTAGAAGGCGGCGATCTTCGCCCAGCCGTCCTTGGCCGCCTCGGGCCGGAAGGCCGGACGGTCCACCGAGAAGAACGCGTGGCCCGCACCCTCGTAGGAGTGGAACTCGAAGTCCTTGCCACTTTCCTTGAGCAGCTGCTCGAACTCGGCGACCTGCTCCGGCGTCGGGTACTGGTCGTCCTTGCCGAACAGGCCGAGGATCGGGGCGCGCACGCCCTTCACGCGCTCGCCGAGCGGCTGGACCTTCAGCGGGAAGCCCTCGGGCAGCACGCCGGTGACGAAGGCGCCGTAGCAGTCCACCGCCGCGTCCACGTCGACCTCGATCGCGGCGAGCACGCTCTGCCGACCGCCGGAGCAGTAGCCGATGGTGCCGACCTTGCCGTTGGAGTTCGGCAGGGCGCGCAGGTACGCGGCGCCGGCCGTGACATCGGTCACAAGCCGTTCGTCGGGCACGCCGCCCTTGGCCCGGCCGGCCGCGGCGGCGTCGTCCGGCGCGGCCCCCGGCGCGTCGCGGTGGTAGAGGTTCGGCATCACCGCGTTGTAGCCCATGGACGCGAAGCGGCGGACGATCTCCTTGGACGCCAGGTCATAGCCCGGCATGTGGTGGATGACCACCACGCCGCCGCGCGGAGCCGAGTCCTGGACGAGCGCCTCGTAGGCCTCGATCTCGCCGTCTTCGGTGCTGATGGTGATGGTCTGGGAAAGGAACGCATCGCTCATGCGCCCAGTCTTAGGCTAATTAGCCTGACTCAGCAACTAGGTCGGGGCCAGGGGCGCCGCTCCAACTCCTCGACGCACTGATTGAAACGGCGCAGATCGGACTCGAAGCGCTCGATCTCGGCCGGGGTCCATTCCTCGACGATGGCGAGCATCCCCGCGCGGTAGAACTCGCGGTCGTTACGCAGCCGCCGCGCACCCTCATCGGTGACCTGCAGCTTCTTGGCCATCCCGCCTCCGGGATCGGGCACTCGGCGGGCGAGGTCCTGCCGGACCATGGCCGCGGTCTGCCGATTGACGGTGGAAGGGTCGAGCTGGAACGCGTCGGCGAGTTCGCCGATGCTCATCGGCCCCTGGTCCTCGAGCCGCTGCAGCAGGACGTAGGCCGAGCGGTCGAGCCGTTCGCGATCCCACACCCGGCGTCCGGGCATCGTGTAGCGCGCGAGCAGTGATATCTCCCGTTCGAGGCCCGCCGCCGGCTCCGGCTCCGTCGAGCTCAATCCGCTGCCGCCATCGCCATCGGAATGTGCATCATGCATGCCATATGTATACTACACAAGAACACGGCGCGCGATCCGCCGTCGCATCGCGGCTCGCCGTACCATCCCAAGCCCGTGGAGCACCGCCCATGTCCGAGAACGCCTTGTCCCCGCCGACCGTCGCCAAGACTCCCAGCACCAACCTCGTCATCGCCGTTCTCGCCTTCGCGGGCGTCGCCGTGTCGGTGATGGCCTCGCTGGTGATCCCGATCATCGGCCAGCTGCCCGCACTGCTGCACACCTCGGAGACCAACGCCTCCTGGGTGGTCACCTCGACCCTGCTGGCCGCCGCGGTCTCCACTCCGGTGATGGGCCGGCTCGGCGACATGTACGGCAAGCGCCGGATGATCCTGATCAGCCTGCTGCTGCTCATCGGCGGCTCGCTGATCTCCGCCTTCACCGCGGCGCTGGTGCCGATGCTGATCGGACGCACCCTGCAGGGCATCGGCAGCGGCCTGATCCCGCTGGCCATCAGCCTGCTGCGGGACACCGTGCCGCGCGAGCGCCTCGGCTCCGCGGTCGCGCTGATCAGCTCCTCGCTCGGCATCGGCGGCGCGCTCGGACTGCCCGCCGCGGCCCTCGTCGCCCAGCACTTCGGCTGGCACGCGCTGTTCTCCGGCGCCGCCATCCTCGGCGCGGCCTGCTTCGCGCTGGTCCTGGTGTTCGTGCCGGAATCGGACTCCCGGGCCGGCAACCGCTTCGACTACGTCGGTGCGGCCGGGATCAGCGTCGCGCTCGTCTGCCTGCTGGTTCCGCTGTCCGAGGGCGGCAGCTGGGGCTGGGGCAACGCCAAGACCCTCGGCCTGTTCGCCGCGGCCGTCGTGCTGCTGCTCGCCTGGGGCTGGTACGAGCTGCGGGTGAGCCAGCCGCTGGTGGACCTGCATACCACCGCGCGGCGCCAGGTGCTGTTCACCAACCTCGCCGCCGTGGCCATCGGCTTCGCCATGTACGGCACCTCCCTGCTGCTGCCGCAGCTGCTCCAGCTGCCCAAGGCCACCGGCTACGGCCTCGGCCAGAGCATGGTCGCGGCCGGAATGTGCATGGCCCCCGGCGGTTTCGTGATGATGCTGGTCTCGCCGTACGGCGCCAAGCTCTCCAAAGCCCGCGGCCCCAAGATCTCGCTGATCGTCGGCGCCGCGGTCGTCGGCATCGGCTACGTGGCGCTGCTCGGCCTGACCCACTCGGTGTGGGAGCTCATCCTCGGCTCCTGCATCGTCACCGCGGGCATCGGCTTCGCCTACGCGGCCATGCCCGCGCTGATCATGTCGGCGGTCCCGGTCACCGAGACCGCCTCGGCCAACGCACTCAATACTCTGATGCGCTCGATCGGCGTGTCCATCGCCAGCGCCGCGATCGCCGTCGTCCTCGCGCACTCGGTCAAGCCCTTCGGCGGCACCGAACTGCCCACGATGAGCGGCTTCCACGGCGGCTTCCTGATCGCGCTGGCCGGCTGCATCGGCGCCGTCGTGCTCGCGGCCTTCATCCCCGGGATCGCCAAGAAGACCCCGGCCGCCGAGCTGCCCGCGGACGACGTCCACAGCGCCGAGCCGGCCGAGCAGACGGTGGGCTAGCGGACCGGATAAAGCGCTGAGAGAGATGATCGGGCCGGTATGATGCCGAATGTTGCGTGGCAATGTTTCGTATCGCCGTGCTGGTGAAGGAGGCGGAGAGTGGCCGGGGTAGTCAAGCCCAAGCAAGGTGACTGGGTCGTGGAAGCGGCCGACCGGGCCATCGCCGAAGCGGCGTCACGCGGGGTGGACACACCCTTGGTCTGCGCGTCCGGCATCAGCCCGTCCGGCCCGATCCACCTCGGCAATCTGCGCGAGGTCATGGTGCCGCACTTCGTCACCGACGAGCTGCGCCGCCGCGGCCTCGCGGCCCGGCACATCCTGTCCTGGGACGACTACGACCGGCTGCGCAAGGTGCCGGCCGGGCAGCCGCCGTCGTTCGCCGAGCACATCGGCAAGCCCCTGACGGCGGTGCCGGACCCCTGCGGCGAGCACGCGAGCTGGTCGGAGCACTTCAAGGAGCCCTTCCGCGCGGCCCTGGCGCAGCTCGGCGTCGAGATCGAGGAGATCAGCCAGACCGCGATGTACACGAGTGGCGCCTACACCGAGCAGATCACGCTCGCGATGCGCGAGCGCGCTCGGATCGACGCGGTGCTCGCCCGCTACCGCACCGCGAAGCCCGGGGCCGAGCCGGTCGAGACCGAGGCCGAGGACGAGAGCGAGAACGGCCCCGGGTCTACCGGAACCGCGTACTACCCGTTCAAGCCCTACTGCCCGGTGTGCCAGCGCGACTTCACGACGATCACCAAGTTCGACGAAGACACCCTTACGGCCGATTACGTCTGCAGCTGCGGGCACTCCGGGCAGGTGCGGGTGACCGAAGGCGGCACCGGCAAGCTGGTCTGGAAGGTCGACTGGCCGATGCGCTGGGCCTACGAGGGCGTCGTGTTCGAGGCGGGCGGCGTCGACCACTCGTCCCCGGGCTCCAGCTTCTCGGTGGGCTCCCAGCTCGTCCGGGAGATCTTCGACGGCCAGCCCCCGGCCTACCTCGGCTACTCCTTCGTCGGCGCGAGCGGCCAGGCGAAGATGAGCAGCTCCGCGGGCGGCGCGCCGACTCCGGGCCTGGCCCTGGAGATCCTGGAGCCGCAGGTGCTGCGCTGGGTCTACGGTCGGCGCAAGCCGGCCCAGGCGATCACCGTGGCCTTCGACAGTGAGATCAACCGGCTGTACGACGAGTGGGACGCGCTCAAGCGCAAGGCGGATGGCGGCCAGGCCTCGGCGAGCGAACTCGCCACGTACGCGCGCTCGGCGAGGCCGGTCACCCGTACCCCGCTGACGGAGACGCCGCTGAGCCTGCCGTTCCGCACGCTGACCTCGGTCGCGGACATCACCACCGGCGACCCGGAGCAGATGCTGCGCATTCTGCGCGACTTCGCCGAGGACAGCGAGCTCGAGAGCCTCGACGTCCTGCGGCCCCGGCTCGACCGTGCCAAGGCCTGGGTCGACGGGTTCATGCCGGAGGAGGAGCGCACGCACGTGCTCGCCGAGCCCGACAAGGCGCGCCTCGGCCAGCTGACGCCCTCGGAGCAGAAGGATCTCGACCTGCTGCTCGACGGGCTGGACGACGCGTGGTCGCTGCCGGGCCTCACGTCACTGCTGTACGGGATCCCGAAGGTCCAGGCCGGCCTGCCGCTGGACACTCCGGCGACGCCCGAGCTCAAGACCGCTCAGCGTCAGCTGTTCGTGCTCGTCTACCAGCTTCTCCTCGGCCGCGACACCGGCCCGCGTCTGCCCACGCTGCTGCTCTCGCTCGACCGGTCGCGTATCAGGCAGCTGTTGGACTACCGCACGGCCTGACGCAGCGCGCCCTCCCCTCTCCCGCTGAGCCGGTTCTGTTACCGGACTGGGAAAAACTCCCCGTGCGGTTGGCCTCTCATGAGGATTAAAGTGCCGTATGACGGCCCCTTGGCCGTGCTGCACACAGGGGAACTCAGGGGAGGGGCCAGATGGCTCTATCGCGCCGCGCCGCAGCGGCGGTTCTTTCGGTCTCGATGGCGGCGGCGGGCGTGGGCGTCGGCGCGTCCGCCGCCCACGCCGACAGCTCGAACGTGCTCTACGTCAACGATGCCGTGTCGGCGAACTGCTCGGACACCGCGGCGGGCGCGGGGAGTGCCGCAACGCCGTTCTGCAGCATCCAGGCCGGTGCGAACGCGGCCGTCGCGGGGGACACCGTCGACATCGCGGCCGGGAATTACTCGGGGGACCTCGACATCACGTCCGTGGGCACGGCCGCGGAGCCGATCGTCTTCCAGGGCGCCGAGGGCATCATCTTCACGGCGGCCACCTCGCCCTTCACGACACCGGGGATCACCTTCGACGGAGCGTCGTACGTGACGTTCCAGGGCTTCGGGGGCCCGAACAAGGACTACAAGCTCCAGACGGACGACATCCTCGTCAACGACTCGTCGCACATCACGCTCAACAACCTCTGGGTCCAGTCCTCCCCCGTCCTCGGCTATGCGGTCCAGATCGCCGGCAACTCGTCCGCGGTGACCCCTTGGTCCCCGTCACGGGTACCGGCTCGCCCGATTACTGTGCACGCGGCGCCCTCCAGCCCGACTACACGACGACGCTGAACGCCTCGTTGACGCCGGTGAACGCACTGACCGCGGACATGTCCACATCGATCTCCCAGACAGTCGCTTACAACGGAGGGCAGTCCACGGTCGAACCCACTCCGACCCCGACGGTGTCCTACACGGTCAACTGGGGTGACGGCGACACGCAGACCTACCCCGCTTCGAGCACGACAGCACTCACCGGACTCACCCACGGCTACGCCAAACCCGGCGTATACACGGTTGCCGAGACCGCGAATCTGACCGACGGCGAAACGCTCACGAACACCAAGACGTTCACCACGGCCGGCGCCGACTACACCCCGACCGGCCCGACGCGGATCCTCGACTCGCGCAGAGGGATCGGCGGACTCAGCGGCCGACTCGTCTCGGGCAAGTGCTACAGCCTGCCGGTCGCGAACATCGGCAACGTGCCGGCGACCGCCACGGCGATTTCCGCGAACCTGACCGTGACCGATGCCGTGAGCAACGGCTGGGTCGCAGTCGGCGTCATCAACACCCTCAATCCGGTCTCCAACGTCAACTACCTTGCGGGACAGACGGTCGCGAACAGCGTCCTCGTTCCGATCATCGACGGCGACGTCCAGGTTTGCGGCGGCGGGGACGCGAATGCGTCGGCTGACGTGATCCTCGATCTCACGGGGTACTTCACGACGAGCGCCGCCTCCGGCTACCAGCCAGTCACGCCGACCCGCGTCCTCGACACCCGAAGCGGCACCGGAGCCGCCAAGGCCAAGGTCGCGGCGGACGCCGGGCTGCCGGTCGCCATCGCCGGGGCCGGCTCGATCCCGAGCGGCATCAGCGCGGTCGCCGTGCACGTCACGGTCACCGACACGGCCGGAAACGGCTGGATCGCCGCCGAACCGGACGGCGCCGGCGTGCCCGGTACCTCGAGCCTGAACTACCTCAGGGGCCAGACGATCTCCAACACGGTCATCGTGCCCGTCGGCAAGGACGGCAAGATCGAGCTCTACAACGGCGGCGCCAGCGGTTCGGTGGACCTCATTGCCGACGTCTCCGGGTACTTCTCCAGCATCTGATCAAAGCAATACCGGCTACGCCGAACGGGCCCGCATTCAGCTGAGTGCGGGCCCGTTCGGCGTCTTTCCTGCCATCAGAACACCCAGGCAATGTCCTTCGCCACGACCTGCGCCGGATTTCCGGTCGCCAGCGCCTTGTCCGGCACTATCGCGGTGACCAGGCTGCAAGCCCCGACCACGGCGCCGTCGCCGATCGACGCTCCCACCAGCGTGACGCCCGTGCCGATCCACACATTGTCGCCGACTTCAACCGGCGTCGTCTTGGGCCAAGATGTCCCGCGAATGATGAGATCGTGCTGATTCCCATCGAGTATGTTGACGTTCCACGAAATGGCGCAGTGCGCGCCGATGGTGACTCGCTCCCAGCACATGATCGACGAGTCGACGTGGATGAAGGTGCCGTCGCCGATCTCGACCGTGGCATCCCCTCCGACCCATATCCGCGTGCCCCGGCTGACGGACACCTTCCCACCGATGTCCAGGCAGCCGTTGCGACAGATCAGCACCGAGCACTCCGACCCCGAAAGATGCCGCCCCAGCACCAGGCGGCCTCCGGGGGCGACACGAATGCGCGCACCCGACTCAAGCCGAATCCGCGTGCCCCGGAAGAGGACGATCTGGCCTCTGAAACGCAAGCTGAAATACAGCGACCGCAGAATGGATATTCGCAGCAATTCCAGGATGCTCATTACCGAAGCCCTCTTTCGTCTCACGCTAGCGGCCACGCGGCTCGACCTGCACTCGAGCCTTGTACGGATGCCCGGTTCATTTAGATCTCAGACACGTTCCGTAACGCTGCGAGGCGCCTGCGTAGTGGAATCCAATCTCCGCCAGCGTCCGTACTCACTACGAGTAGGCGTCCGCCGCGCCCCCTGAAGAACAGCCCAAGGAGAGCATTGTGAACTGCCTCGATACGACGCGAAACGGGTACGCCCCAGGCCCAGGCCCGCGCGCGGGGGGCGGCCGGTGACGGCGCCGGCTGAGGTCGGCTCCGTCACGTGGGCCGATCTTCTCAGGACCCTGCGTGGGGATCTCGGGCCCGGGTTGTGGCGTTCGGCTTCGCGTCGGCTGGCCGGGGAGCCGGAGGCCGGGCAGGAGTACGGGCGGCGTTCGGTCCGGGTCGCGGTGCTCGCACCGCACACCACGGACTTCCTGGTCGAACTGCTGCCGGTCGCGGGGCTGTCGTGCGGGATCGATCTGAGCGTGGAGCCGGTGGCTTACGGACAGTTGGAGACCCGGCTACTGGATCCGGCCGCGCGCTGGTCGGCCGATCCGGACTACCTGGTGCTCTGGGGTTCACACGAGGACCTTCAGCTCGGCAGCGCGCCGGCCGACCAGGTGGTGGCCGCCGCAGTGGAGCGGTGGACCGGGCTCTGGGACCTGTGCCGTCAGACGTCCGGGGCCCGGGTGGTGCAGTGCCTGTTCGCCGCGCCCGCCTACGACGTGTACGGCACCTCGGCCGCGACCGTCCCCGAGAGCGACACCAGCGTGGTCGCGCGGATCAACGCGGAACTGGTGGCGCGCCGCCACGACGGAGTGCTGTTCGTGGACTGCGACAACCTGGCCGCGCAGACCAGCCGGCGCCAATGGCGCGACGAGCGGCACTGGGACGCGATCCGGCTACCGGTCGCCCCGTCGGCGCTGCCCGCACTGGCCCGCGCGCTGGCCGGGGTGCTCGCCGCCGACCTGGGCCTCGGCATCCGGTGCCTGGTGCTCGACCTGGACAACACGCTGTGGGGCGGAGTGCTCGGCGAAGACGGGATCAACGGCGTCGAGACCGGCGGCGGCTTCGCCCGCTTCCAGGACTATCTGCTCGGACTGCGCCGGCGCGGGATCGTGCTCGCGGTCGCCAGCAAGAACGACCAGGCCCTGGCCGAGCAGGCACTCGAGCAGGTGCCCGGAATGCGGCTGCGCCGCGCCGACTTCGCGGCCGTGGTCGCCGACTGGCGCCCCAAATCCGAGCAGTTGCGCGACATCGCTGCCCGCCTCAAACTCGGCACCGCAAGCCTGGCCCTGGTCGACGACAACCCGGCCGAATGCGCCGAGGTCGCCGCCCACCTGCCGGGCACCGACGTCATCGCCCTACCCGCAAGCCCGGCCGCGTACGTCGGCGCACTGGCCGGACGGCCCACCCTCGAACCGGCCCCGCCCACGGCCGCCGACTACGCCCGCACCGCCTCGTACGCCGCCCTCGAACAAGCCGAATCGCTACGGCTCAGCTCCGGCTCACTGGCCGACTTCCTCGACAGCCTGCAGATGCGCACCCAGGTCACGCCGCTGGACCAGGACAACCTCGACCGCGCCGCCCAGCTGATCCAGAAAACCAACCAGTTCAACCCCACCACCCGCCGCCACCCCCGCGAACACCTCCTCGAGGTGTCGAAGGACCCTGCGTGGCGCACCTTCAGCCTGACCCTGCGAGACCGGTTCGCCGACCACGGGCAGATCGGCCTGCTGCTCCTGCGGATCAACGGCGACAGCGCGGAAATCGACACGCTGCTCCTGAGCTGCCGCGTCATCGGACGCACCGCCGAACGCCGCCTGGTCGCCCTCGCCGCCGACGCCGCCCGCGAAGCCGGCTGCACCACCCTGATCGGCCGCTACATACCGACCGACCGCAACGAACTCGTCGCGAACGTCTACCCCGGCCTCGGCTTCCAACCTGGAGACGAGGACGGCGACGGGGCACGCAGCTACACCTACCCGCTGAACGAGCCGGGCCCGGAAGACAGCCCGCACCTCAAGGAGGAACTATGACGAACGAAGCCCCTTCCGACGCCGTCGAGGCCGCCGTCCTCGAAGCCTTCGTCCGCGTAATGGGAGAGACTCCGCCGCGAGGCGCCGAGACCGAGCCGCGCGACGTAGCGAGCTGGACGTCGCTGACGCACATACACCTGATCACCGAGATCGAGGGCTCGCTCGGCATCGAACTGCCGCCGCAGCACCTCGTCCGCATCGGCACGTTCGGAGACATCGTGCAGGCCGCCTCCGCCGGCGCCCGCTAACGACCCGATGGCAGGTCGGTTGGGCTATCGGAAGCCCAACCGACCTGCCGTTTCATCAGGATTGGCCGGTCGTGAAGTATCCGAGCACGTCCACGATCAGGTCGGTGCTGCCGGTGGAGTTGTTGTAGACCTCGACGCTGTGGGCGCTGCCGGCGGTGGGCAGCAGAGCCAGGCCCGCCAGCGTGTGGCCCTTCAGGTAGTTGAGGTTCGAGACGGTCGGCACCGAGGTTCCGGCCGGGTATGCGGTGATGTAGCCGTTGGCGGTCTCGTCGACCACGGTGAGGTTGGTGACGAGGGAGGCCCCGGCGGGGATGGTGAAGCCGCTGATGCCCGCTTCGCTCGGGGAGAGCGAGTAGGTCTCGGTGCCGCCCGCGGTCAGCTTCTCACCGCTGGAACGGGTGTCCTGGGCGCGGTACGGCGTCACGGGGTAGTAGCCGTCGGACGCGGTGGTGGAGAAGTACCCGGTGACGTCGGCGAGCAGGTCGACCGAGGTGCTGCCGCCGCCGTTGTAGAGCTCGATCTTGCCGTCGGCGGCCACCGGGACGATGACCGTGTTGGACACGGTCTGCCCCTTGGCGTAGTTGAGGATCGAGGTGTCCGGGGTGCCGGCGCCGTCGGGCTCGGCCGCGATCCAGCCGTTGCCGGTCGTGTCGACGACGGTGACGTGTACGGCCACCGCGCTCACGCCGGAGGGGATGGAGTCGGCGTCGGCGATCGTCACCGGGACGCCGCTGTTCGCGGCGACCTTCGCCTGCGGCGCGCCGAGGCCCTTGCGGGTATCGAGCAGCCGATCGAGCGTCACCGGGCTGTAGCCGTCGCCCGAGCTCAGGGTGAAGTAGCCGGTCACGTCGCCGATCAGGTCGGCGGCGGTGCTGGTCGTGGTGCCGAAGACGCTGAGGGTGATGTCGCCGTTCGCGTCGATCGGCAGGATCGCGTCGTTCCCCACGGTCTGGCCGGCGCTGAAGTTCAGGTTCGACGGCGACCCGACGCTCGTGAGACTGGACTCGCCGGTCACGTATCCGTTGCCGACGGTGTCGGTGGCCGTCAGGTTGATCGCGACGGCTGTGGCATCACTCGGGATCGAGCCGACGCCGGCCACCTGCACCACGATGTCGTGTCCATTGGTGACCTTGGCCTTGGCCGCCCCGAGGCCCTTGCGGGTGTCGAGGATGCGGGTCGGGCCGTAGGCGGTGAACTTGGACCCCGCGGTCGTGTAGGTCGCCGTGGTCTGAGCGTTGTCGCCGCCGTCGTCCTCCAGCGTCAGCGTGATCGTGTACGTACCCGGCTCGGCGTACGTGTGGGTGACGCTGGTGGTACCCGCGTTGATCGAACCGGTCGAGGAGTTGTCACCGAAGTCGATGTCGTACCCGTAGACCCCCCAGGGGTCGGTGCTGTTCGCCGGGTCGACCGAGATGGACAGCGCTCCCGTGCTGGTGACGGTGAGCTGCGGGTCCGAACCGCCGGCGTCGATCTGCACGGCCGTGCTCGTGGACATGCCCAGGACGTTCTGGCTGATGTCGATGCCGGACGAGTCGCCGGTGACGTGAATCTGATCGTTCTCGAACGCGTCGGTCTCGAACTCGTTGTTGATGATGAGCTTCTGGACCGTGACGTCGCTGGATCCGGAGATCAGGATCGGCTCGGCGGTGGCCCCGATCTGGAACCCGCTGATCACGATGTTCGAGGCGCCGGTGAGGTCGAAGGCGTGCGCGACATCGACGATGAAGACCGGCGCCCCCTCCGACTCGGCGTCGATGGTGATCGGCGCACTAGACGTCCCCGAGGTGGTGATGTCGTTCTGCGCGTCGTACGAGCCCGGCTCGACCTCGACGGTGTCACCGGGTTGCGCGACGTTCACCGCGGCCTGGATCGTGCAGAAGGGCTGAGCCTGACCGCCCGACCCGGCGGCGTCGACGCATCCCGCCCCGGACGCGTTGTCAACCCAGATCACCGAAGACGTGGCGGCATGGGCTGTCGCGCCCATGAGCGCGCCGGAGCCGATGACGAAGGCTGCCGTGGCCGCGCTCGCCTGCGCCGCGCTGCTGGGGCAATCCGTTTCCCGGTCGGGATCGAACACCTAGGGAATCAGGTCGAGCGGACGGCGGAAGGTGCGGGCTGACGGATGGCACCGGTGGAAGAGATCGCGAACGGGCACCCGGCCCCGACACGACGGCGCGTCGCGGTGGTGGGATCGGGCGTGGCCGGACTCACCGCCGCGTATCTGCTGCAGCGGCGCTACGACGTGCTGCTGTTCGAGGCGGAGGACCGGCTCGGCGGGCACGCGCACACCCACGACCTGTCCGATCCGCGCGGTGGGGCGCTGGCCGTGGACAGCGGGTTCATCGTGCATAACGAACGGACCTACCCGAATCTGCTGCGCCTGTTCGGCGAGTTGGGGGTGGCCACGCAGGAGACGGAGATGTCGATGAGCGTGCGCTGCCTCGGCTGCGGCCTCGAGTATGCGGGCGCGAGGGGCCCGCGCGGCGTCTTCGCCCGCCCGGCGAACCTGCGCGACCTGCGGTTCCTGCGCATGCTCGGCGAGATCAAGCGCTTCCACCGCCATGCGCGGCGGCTCCTCGCGACGCCGACGCGCGAGGCCGGGGACCATGCCACGCTCGGACGGTTCCTCGAGCAGGGCGGCTACTCGCCCTACTTCGCCGATCATTTCCTCGTGCCGTTGGTCTCCGCGGTCTGGTCCACCGGCCCCGACTTGGTGCTCCGCTACCCGGCGCGCTACCTGTTCGAATTCCTCGACCACCACGGCATGCTGACGGTCACCGGCTCCCCGCTCTGGCGCACGGTGGTCGGCGGTTCGCGCACGTACGTGGAGCGAGCGGTCAAGGGCCTGTCGGCGGTCGACGTGTCCACTCCGGTGCGCGCCGTCGAACGCCGGGCGGAGGGCGTGACGCTCTGGGACGAGGCCGGTGAGAGGCACGAAGTCGACTACGTCGTCCTGGCGACCCATCCCGACCAGGCCCTGCGCATGCTGGCGGATCCCTCGCCGGCCGAGTTCGCCGTGCTCGGGGCGATCGGCTACTCGCGCAACGAGACCGTTCTGCACACCGACGCCTCGCTGCTGCCGCGCCGCGAGGCCGCGCGCAGTTGCTGGAACTACCTGGTGCCGCACTGCGGGACCCGGTCGAGGCGGACGACCGAGCGGGCCGTGGTGACCTACCACATGAACCGGCTCCAGCGTTTCGAAGCGGAACACGACTATCTCGTCACGCTCAACGCGACGGAGGCGATCGACGAGGCGCACGTGCTGGCGCGGATGGTCTACGAGCATCCGGCCTACACCCCGGAGTCCGTCGCCGCGCAGGCCCGGCTGCCGGAGCTGAGCACCGGCCGGACAGCCTACGCGGGCGCCTATCACGGCTGGGGTTTCCACGAGGACGGATGCGCTTCGGGCGTGGCCGCGGCGGCGGCGTTCGGCGTCGACTGGTGAGTGCGATGAGGCAGGCACGCATCTACGACTGCACGGTCCGCCATGTGCGCAGGGAACCGGTGCGCAACGATTTCACCTACCGGACCGTCCTATGGCTGGTCGATCTCGACCACCTCCCGCGCATCCCCCGGACGCTGCGGGCGCTGGCGGACTTCCGCGCCGCCGACCACGCCGGCGACCCCGACCTCGGCTTGCGCCGGAACGTGGACGCGTATCTCGCCGAGCACGGGATCGACCTGCACGGCGGACGCGTCGCGATGCTCGCCGGGGCGCGCTCGTTCGGGCACGTCTTCAATCCCCTGACGGTCTATTGGTGCCATCGGGACGGCGGGGGTCTCGCGTGCGTGATCGCCGAGGTGCACAACACCTACGGCGGCAGGCACCGGTACCTGCTGCGCCTTGACGCGGCAGGGCGCGCCGAGGTGGACAAGGCCTTCTACGTCTCCCCGTTCTTCCCGGTCGACGGACGCTACCGGATGTCACTGCCCGAGCCCGATGACGACCTTGACCTCAGCATCCGCTTCGAGCCGCCCGGCGCCGCCCCGTTCACAGCCGTACTGCGTGGCCGCGGCGGGCCCGCCACCATCGGCGCCCTGCTGCGCCATGCGCTGCGCCAGCCCTGCCCGACCCTGCTCGCCGCGGCCCGAATCCGGTTGCAGGGCATCAGGCTCTACCTGAAAGGACTGCCCGTCGTGCCCCGTGACACCGCGTCAACCACCAGCCCCGGGACCGGCAAGCCCGTCGCCGCGCGGATCTCCCGGCTCTACCGTCGGCTCACCGGCGCGCGCGAGCTGCCGATCGGCGTCCGGGCGTGGGACGGCAGCCACGCCGGTCCCGAGAACCCGCCGACGCTCGTGCTCGCGTCACCGCGCGCGCTGCGCCGCCTGCTGTGGGCTCCGAACGAGCTCGGGCTGGCGCAGGCGTACGCCACCGGGGAACTCGATGTGCGGGGCGACGTGCTCGAGGGCTTGCGCCGGGTCTGGGCGAACGTCGGCCCGGACGCGCGTCCGCCGCGTTTGACGACCCCGCGCAACGCGGCCGGGCTGCTCGTGGCCGCGGTCGGCCTCGGCATGATCGGCCCGCGCCCGCCTGCCCCCGCCTCGCAGGCCAGGGTGCGCGGGGGCCTGCACACACTCGCCCGCGACCGTGCGGTGATCGCTCACCACTACGACCTTTCGAACGACTTCTACGCGCTGCTGCTCGACAAGTCGATGGCGTACTCGAGCGCGTACTGGACGTCCGAAGAGCCCGGCTACACCCTCGCCGACGCCCAGCGCGACAAGTTCGACCTCATCTGCCGCAAGCTCGACCTCGCGCCCGGCATGCGCCTGCTGGACGTGGGTTGCGGTTGGGGAGGGCTGCTGATGCACGCGGCCGAGCACTACGGCGTGCAGGGGCTCGGCCTCACCCTCTCGCGGCAGCAGGCCTCTTACATCGCCCGTCGCCTGGCGCGGCGGGGCCTGGAGGATCGGGTCGAGGTGCGGGTGCGGCACTTCCGAGAATTCGCCGAGCCGCGCGCGTTCGACGCCGCCGCCTCGATCGAGATGGGCGAGCACGTCGGCGCCGAGGCGTACCCGGTCTATACGCGCATGGTGCACGCCTCGCTCAAGCCCGGTGGCCGCGCGCTGATCCAGCAGATGTCGAGGGCGCACGGGGCGGCGCCGGGCGGCGGGCCGTTCATCGAGTCCTTCATCGCGCCGGACATGCACATGCGCCCGCTCGAGGACACGGTCGCGCAGTGGCAGTCGGCCGGCTTCGCGCTGGTCGACACCGAATCGCTGCGCGAGCACTACGTGCGGACCGTCGGCGCCTGGCGTGAGACCCTCGAGGAGGCCTGGCCGAAGGCGGTCGACCTGGTCGGCGAGGAGACGGCGCGGGTCTGGCGGCTGTACCTGGCCGGCGGCCAGCTCGCGTTCGAACAGAGCCGCATGGGCGTGGACCAGATCCTGCTGGCGAAGGCCGACGATGACGGGCACTGACCTGGGCGCGTGGGCGGCCGGCCTGCCGGTCACGGCCGCCGCGAGTCTGCTGTTGTTCGGCTTGGCGTTCGCGGTCGGCGCCGCCACGGGACGGCATCGCGTCGTGGACGTGGTGTGGGGGCTCGCGTTCAGCGCCGTCGCCCTGACGGGCTTCGTGCTCTCCAGCGGCCACGGCGATCCGGCACGCCGGGCGCTCGCCCTGCTGCTGACCTCGCTCTGGGGCCTGCGCCTTGCCGCCCACATCGGAGCCCGGTCGCGCGGCAAGCCGGAGGACCCGCGCTACGAGGCGTTGCTGTCCAAGGCCCCCGGGTCGCGGCTCTGGTTCGCGTTCACGCGCGTCTACCTGCTCCAGGCCGCGTTGGTGTGGTTCATCTCGCTGCCGATCCAGATGGCGCAGTTCGGCACATCGCGGCTCGGCCCGCAGACGGCTGCCGCGTGCGCGCTGTGGCTGTTCGGATTCGTATTCGAGGCCGTCGGCGACTGGCAGCTCACGCGCTTCAAAGCGGACCCCGCGCACCACGGCCAGCTGATGACGCGCGGGTTGTGGCGCTATACGCGTCACCCGAACTACTTCGGCGACGCGTGCGTCTGGTGGAGCCTGTTCCTGCTCGCGGCCGACCAGCGGGCCGGGCTCTGGACGATCGCCTCGCCCGTCGCCATGACGCTGCTGCTGACCGTGGGCAGCGGCATGCGTCTGGCGGATCGGCACATGGCCGACACGCGGCCCGAGTACGCCGACTACATGGGCCGCACCAGCGGGTTCGTCCCGCTTCCGCCGCGTCGGTGACGGCAGAGCGGCGGCTCATCAGGCCTCGAGAGCGGCGACCATCACCGGCGTCGTGGTCGGCCGGAAGCTGCCGCCGGCCGGTTCGATCGTCATGCCGACTTCGGCCCCCGCGCTCAGCCCCCGGACGAGAACCGGTCGGGTCGGCGCGGCCCGCAGCAGGCCCACCGAGCGCGCCGAGCCGTCCGCGGCGATCAGCCAAAGCTGATAGGTCTTGCCCGCCGGCGCGTCCGACAGGTCGGCGGTTCTGGCTTCTTCCGCAAGGTCATAGCACCGATTCGAAGCGCTCCCCGGTTCGGATTGGTCCGCCGACGCGCCGGAACGGAGCCACCCATCCGGGCGCGCGGCGGCTCCGAACAATCGCGGAAGCCGGCGCATTGGCGCCGTCCGCTCCGAAGCCCGAGCGGACGCTGTGACCGGTGAACGAGAAAGGGGCGCCCTCGTGGCGATTCAGTCACAGACCCGGATGCCGCGCACGGTCGGGTTGGATACCGAACGCTGGCCGGGGGTCGCGAGGGTGCCGGCCGCCCGGCTGCGCGGCGCGGTGGCCGCCCGGATCGTCCGGAACGCCGTGGGCGACCTGCCGGTACGCTTCCGGCTACCGGACGGCACCGTGCTCGGCATCGGCGGCTCCCAGGCTCCGGAGATGACCGTGCACCGACCTGAGGCCTTCTACCGGCGGATCGGCGCGGGCGGCCTGATCGGCCTCGGCGAGTCCTACCAGGCCGGAGAGTGGGACTCGGACGAGCTCACCCGGCTGCTGGCCGTGTTCGCCACGCACATCACAACCCTGGTGCCCGCGCCGCTGCAGAGGCTGCGGGCCCTGCTCACGGCGCGCCGGCCGCGCAACGAGAGCCCCACCGGGCTCGAGGCGCGGCACAACGTCGCCCGCCACTACGACCTGTCGAACGAGATGTTCGCCCTGTTCCTCGACCCGTCGATGACGTACTCCTCGGCGCTGTTCGACCGGGACCCCGCCGAAGACCTGCGCGACGGCGCCACGGGCTTCGCCGAACTCCAGCGGGCGCAGGAACGCAAGATCGACCGGCTGCTCGACCTGACCGGCGTCGGCCCGGGCACCCGCGTCCTGGAAATCGGCAGCGGCTGGGGTGAACTGGCCATCCGCGCGGCCCGCCGCGGCGCCCGCGTACGCACGATCACCCTGTCTGAGCGCCAACTCGAATACACCCGGGCCCGCGCCGAGCGCGAGGGGCTGGCCGGGCGGGTGCAGGCGGAACTGCGCGACTACCGCGACACGCATGGCGCTTACGACGCGGTGCTGAGCGTCGAGATGATCGAGGCGGTCGGCAGGCAGGAGTGGCCGACCTACTTCCGCGCCCTGTCGAACCTGCTCGCTCCCGGCGGAAAGGTGGGCCTGCAGGCGATCACCATGCCGCACGACCGGATGCGCGTCACCTCCCGCACCCAGACGTGGATCACCAAGTACATCTTCCCCGGCGGCCTGATCCCCTCGATGACCACGATCGGGGACAACGCCGCCCGGTTCGGCTTTCGGGTCCTCGACGACCTGTCCTTCGGCGCCCACTACGCCCGCACCCTGAGACTGTGGCGGCAGCGGCTGCTGGCCAACGCCGACCGGCTCGACTCCCTCGGCTTCGACGAGACCTTCCGGCGCACCTGGCTGCTGTACCTGGCGTACTCCGAGGCCGGATTCACGTCCGGCTACCTCGACGTCCACCAGCTCATCCTGGGCAAACCGGCTTCCGAACCACTCGCAGGCTGATCCGCCGAAGCTGCCGCCGACCTGCCGCGGCGACTGCCGTCGGCGCTGCTCAGCGCGCGGCTAGCGTCAGCATGCACGGTCGCGGTCCAACCCGCGCAGATCCTGAAGGAGAGAGTCGTGAGCAACCCCTTCGAGAACGAGGACGGGGTCTACCTCGTCCTGGTGAACCACGAGAACCAGCACTCGCTGTGGCCGGCTTCGATCGACGCGCCGGCCGGCTGGACCGTTGCGCACGGCGAGGACACCCGCGGGAACGCCCTGGCCTACGTCGAGACTCACTGGACCGATCTGCGCCCGGCGAGCCTGATTGCCGCGATGCGAAAGGACTGATCCGACTCGGCGGCGCTGACGACGCGTGATGGGCGTGACCGGGTGCTGTGCGAGCTGTTCGTGGAGTCGCCGCGGTGCCCGGAGCTAAAGGAGACCTCTGAGTTGATTCCCCTCTCGTACGCCCAGCGGCGGCTGTGGTTCATCGACCGCCTCGAAGGACCGAGCGCGCTCTACAACATCCCGATCATCCTGTGCCTGAGCGGCGCGGTGGACGTCCCGGCACTGCGGCTCGGGCTCGCCGACCTGGTCACCCGGCACGAGGTGCTGCGCACCGTCTACCGCGGCGAGGACGGTGAGCCTTGCCAGCACATCCTCGAACCCGGTGAAGCGCTGGTGCCGCTCGACACGGCCGACTGCCTGCCGGCCGATATGGACGACGCCGTGGCAGCCGCCGCCCGCGACGTATTCGACCTCAGCATTGATCTGCCGCTGCGTGCGCACCTGTTCACGACCGGCCCGCAAGAGCACGTGTTTCTGCTGGTCGTTCACCACATCGCCGGCGACGGTGAGTCGCTGAGTCCGCTGCTGCGCGACCTGTCCGAGGCTTACTCGGCGCGTTGCGCGGGCGGCGAACCCGGCTGGGAGCCGCTGGCCGTCCAGTACGCCGACTACACGCTGTGGCAGCACGAACTGCTCGGCGCGGCCGACGATCCCGGCAGCATGCTGAGTCGGCAGCTCGCCCATTGGCGGCAGAACCTCGTCGGGCTGCCGGACGAGATCGTCCTGCCGCTGGACCGCCCGCGCACCCCCCGGCCCAGCCATCGCGGGGACGCCGTCACCAAGGAGCTGGATCCGCGCTCCCACCAGGCCCTGCTCGCGCTGGCCCGGGACGGCGGGGCGACGCTCTTCATGGTGGTCCAGGCGGCCTTCGCCACCCTGCTGTCCCGAGTCGGGGCGGGCACCGACATACCTCTGGGCACCGTCGTGGCCGGACGCGGCGATGAGGAGCTCGACGACCTGGTCGGCTTCTTCATCAATACGCTGGTACTGCGCACCGACCTGTCCGGCACGCCGAGTTTCCGCGAACTGGTGGACCGGATCCGCCAAGCAGACCTCGCCGCGTACGCGCACCAGGATCTGCCGTTCGACCGGCTCATCGAGGAACTCAACCCGGTGCGCTCGGCCGCCAGGCACCCGCTGTTCCAAACCATGCTCCTGGTCCAGGACGACCCGGCTCGCGGCGGCGACGCGGGTACGCGGACGATGGCGTTCGGCCCGGCTCGGGCCGAACTGCGCACCACCGACACCGGGACGGTGAAGTTCGACCTCACGCTCGCGGTCCGGGAGCGCCGCAGCGGCGAGACGGCCCTGGGACTCAGCTGCGAACTGGAGTACGCGACCGACCTGTTCGACCGGGCCACCGTGGACAGCCTGGCCACCCGGCTGATCCGGATCCTCGAACAGGCCGTCGCCGAGCCCGACCGGCCGGTGCGCGACCTCGAGGTGCTGTCCGAGGACGAACGCCACCGGATCGTCATCGGCTGGAACGCCACCGGGGGCGCCGTGCCCGCGCGGTCCACCGTGCACGGGCTGATCGCCGTGCGGGCCGCCGCGTCCCCGGATGCCATAGCCCTGATATACGAGGATGAGACCGTCGGCTACGCGCTGCTCGAGGAGCGCGCCTGCCGCCTGGCCGGATATCTCACGGCTCAGGGGTTGCGGCGCGGAGACGTGGTCGGAGTGCACGTCCCACGCGGTATCCGGATGGTCATCGCGCTGCTCGCGGTGCTCAAGACCGGCGCCGCGTACACGATGCTCGACGTGGACTTCCCCGCGGCACGTCTCGAATCAGTGCTCGAGCAGGTCGGCGCGAAGATCGTGCTCACAGACAGCTGCGCCGGTACGGAACATACGCTTTCCCGTTCCGCCCGCGCCCGGATCATCGACCTCCATCAGGAATCAGCACTCATCGACGGTTTCCCCGCCCGGTACACCGGTCCCGCGATCGGCGCCGACGACCTGGCCTGCGTCATGTTCACCTCCGGCTCCACCGGCGCCGCCAAGGGAATCGCCGCGTCGCACCGGGCACTGGTCGGCACCCTCGACGGCCAGCACTATGCCGGGTTCGGCCCCGGACACAGCTGGCTGCAGTGTGCCCCGGTCTCCTGGGACGCCTTTGCCACCCAGCTGTTCGGCCCGCTGCTGGGCGGCGGGACCGTAGTGCTGCAACCGGGCCAGCGCCCTGACCCGGAGCGGATCGCGCAGCTGGTCAAGCGCTGCGGCGTGACCAGCCTGGACACCTCCGCGAGCCTGTTCAATCACCTGTGGGACGAGCACCCGGCCATCTTCAGCGGTCTGCGCTGGGCGCTGACCGGCGGCGAGCCGGCTTCCGCGGCGCACGTGCACGCCGTCCTGAACGCGGTACCCGGCATCCGCGTCGTCAACGGATACGGACCGGCCGAGAGCATGGGCTTCACCACCGCCCACGAGATCCCGGCGCGGCGCAAGGCCGCGGACTCCCCGGTTCCGATCGGCCGCCCCGTCTCGGGCAAACGGGTATTCGTGCTCGATGACCGCCTCGGTCCGGTGCCGCCCGGCGCCGTCGGTGAACTCTACGTCGCGGGCGAGGGACTGGCCCGCGGCTACCTCGGCCAGTCGGCGCTCACCGCCGAACGCTTCGTGGCCAATCCGCACGGACGCCCGGGCGAGCGCATGTACCGCACCGGCGACCTCGTGCGTCAGCGGCTTGATGGCGTGCTCGACTATTGCGGACGGTCCGACGAGCAGGTCAAGATCCGCGGCTTCCGGGTGGAGCCCGGCGAGGTCGAGGCGGTGCTTGTTCGGCATCCAGCCGTCGCCCAGGCCGCGGTGCTCGCCAGGCCGGACAGCCGCCCCGGCGGCGGCGACCGGCTGGTCGGCTACGTCGTACCGGTGCCGGGCACGCCGGAAGGCAGTCGGCTCACCGCCGTCGAACTGCGTCGGTTCGTCGCCGCCCGGCTCCCGGAACACCTGGTACCCGCCGACCTGGTCCTGCTCGGGGAGCTGCCGTTGACCGCCAACGGCAAGCTCGACCGCCGCGCGCTGCCGGCCCCCGAGCCGCGCGCCGATCCGGCCGGGCGCGCCGCCCGCACACCGCGCGAACGACGGTTGTGCGCACTGTTCGCGCAGGTGCTCGGCCTGGACACGGTCGGTGTGGACGACGGTTTCTTCGAGCTCGGCGGCCACTCGCTGCTCGCCGCACGGCTGGTCACCCGGATCCGGGACGAGCTGGGTGAGCGGCTGGAACTGCGCACCCTGTTCGAGGCGCCGAGCGTCGCGGCCCTTGTCGAACGACTCGGCGAATCCTCGGCCGAAGACGATCCGGCCGACCGCGGCGGGGCCAGCGGCGTGCAACCGGAAAGCGATCCGCAACGTGTGCTGCTGCCCCTGCGCGCGCGTGGCGGGCGCACCCCGCTCTTCTGCGTGCACCCCGGCGCGGGCATCAGCTGGGTCTACTTCGGGCTGCTGGCGCATCTCGACCCGGACCAGCCGGTCTACGGGATCCAAGCCCGCGGCCTGACCGAGGTGGACGGCCTTCCGGCGAGCGTGGAGCAGATGGCCGCGGACTATGCGGGGCACATCCGGCGGCTCCAGCCGACCGGACCGTACCGGCTGCTCGGCTGGTCCTTCGGCGCCGTCGTCGCCCACGCGATCGCGGTGCAGCTCCAGGAGTCGGGCGAGCGCGTCGAACTGCTCGCGATGCTCGACGGCTACCCGGTGCCGGAAGAGGCCGGAGTCGGGACCGTGACGGCGCAGGACCGGATCGTGCGGGAGGCGCTGCTGAGCTCGCTCGGACACGAACCCGTCGTCGGCGGGGAGCAGCGGTTCGAACAGATCCTGCGCGACGCGGTCGGGCCGCTGGCCGAACTCGAGGGGGAGGTCGTCGACGCGCTGCCGCGGGTCTTCGCCGCGAACCTGAACCTGCTGCGACGGCACCGTCCCGGGGTGCTGCGCGGCGACATCGAGTTCTTCGTCGCGACGCAGGACAAGACCGCTGATTCACCGGTTCCCGCCGCGTGGCGGCCGTACGTGCGCGGACGGATCACGGTCCACCCGGTGGCCTGCGCGCACGGAGCGATGGCCGCCCCTGGTCCGCTGGCCCTGATCGGGGCCGTAGTCAACGCGTCCACCGAAGCCGAGTAGCCGACCGGCGTGCTCAACGACAACCCTCACGGACCAGCGACCGCCTGCTCCTCGCGTGGCTGCGGATCGGGCGCGGGCGGAGCGGGAAAGCGTATGTTCCGTACCGAACGGAAGCTGATCGCGGCCACCGCCGCCGCGGTTTCGATCACGCCGCCGAGGAGGAAGGCGCCGGGGATCGAGGCCAGTGCGGCGGTCACTCCCGTCATCGCGTTGGCCACCGGGGCCGATCCGTAGCTGGAGAGGTTCGCCACGCTCATGACGCGAACGAGCTCGGCAGGTTCGGCGGACAGCTGGATGAACGTGGTGACGGTGGTGCCGAAGAGGCTGGCGAACACGCCGATCGTGAAGCTCAGGGCCAGGGCGGCGGGAAGTCCGTGCACGAACCCCAGCGCGGTCAGCGCGACCGCCTGGCACGCCCCGGCCGCGATGATCAGATGGCCGGGCCGCAGCCGTCGGCGGATCACGGCGACCGCCAGCGCACCGAGCGCGGCGCCGAGCCCGAAGGCCGAGAGCAGCAGGCCCATGCCGCCGGCGCCCCAGCCCCGGTAGCGGGCCAGCAGCGGGAGCCCGGCGTTGTAGGGGCCGGTGAAGCCCAGGTTGGACAGCGTGTTGATGATCACGAGGCCGCGCAGCAGCGGGGACCGCCAGATGATCCGGGGGCCTTCGGTGAATCCGCGCACGATCGTCTTGATCGCGCCCGCCGTCGGTTTCGCGCCGGGCAACGGCGGCAGCGGGAGGATGGCGAGGCAGAGCAGCGACACCGCGAAGGTGCCGGACTCGAACAGGAACGCGGCCCAGGGGCCGGGTCCGGCCGCGAGCAGGCCGCCCAGCGGCGCGCCCGCGAGCAGCGTGACCCGCTGCAGGAAGGTGACGAGGCTGTTGGTCTTCTGCAGGTCTTCGGGCGGGACGAGCCGGGCCGGCATCGCCGCGGCCGACGGCATGAACAGCGCGTCGGCGATGCCGAACACCAGGGCGGTTCCGGCCAGCACCCACAGGCCTCCGCCCTTCAGCAGGAGGACCGCGGCCAGCGCGATGACCACGGTCCGCACCGCGTCGCTGCCGATCATGATCCGGCGCAGCCCGAAGCGGTCTGCGATGGCGCCGCCGGGCAGCATGAGCACGGCGCGCGGGACGGCGGCGATCGAGGCCACCAGGGCGACTCCGGCGGCCCCGCCCTTCACCGCGGCGGCCCAGGTGAGCGCCACGTAGTAGGCCTCGTCGCCGAGCAGTGAGACGCTCTGGCCGGTCAGGTAGCAGGGCAGCGCCCATCTCCTGCCGTACTGCCTCTCGGTCGACACACCGTCCTCCTTGCTGGATGGAGACCTTGTATCCCTAGTCGACGAGATGTATCCATCCCTCCGGTGCCGAGCGCTCCCCGTGGTGGATCTCGACGAGCGCCTCCTGCAGCGCGGCCGTGACCGGTCCCGACTTTCCATCGCCGACGATCCAGCCGCCGTCTCCGTCGCGGACCTCGCGGACCGGGGTGACGACGGCGGCGGTGCCGCTGGCGAAGACCTCGGTGATCCGCCCGGACCCGCACTCCTCGCGCCACTGCTCGATGGAGATCCGCTCCTCGCGGACCGGGTGGCCCAGCTGCTCGGCCAGGCTTATCAGGCTCTTGCGGGTGACGCCGGGCAGCAGCGTGCCGGTGAGCTCGGGGGTGACCACCTCGGCCGCGCCGCCGGTGCCCCTGACGAAGAACAGGTTCATCCCGCCGAGCTCCTCGACCCAGCGGCGTTCCACGGCGTCCAGCCAGATCACCTGCTGGCAGCCGTGCTCCTCGGCCTCGCGCTGGGCGACGAAGGAGGGGCCGTAGTTCGCCGCGCACTTCACGTCGCCGGTTCCACCGGGCATCGCGCGGGGGCTCTGCCGGTTGACCCAGACCGTCACCGCGTCGACGCCGTCGCCGAAGAACGAGCCGGTGACGAACGCCATGGTGAGGAAGGCGTACGTGCGGGAGGTCCGCAGCGCCAGGCTCGCCTCGTCGGCGAACATCAGCGGCCGCAGGTACAGGCTCAGGCCCGGGTCCTGCGACAGCCAGTGCCCGTCGGAGCGGACCATCTGCTCGACGGCCGCCACGAACAGCTCCTCGGGAAGCTCGGGCATCGCCAATCGCCGCGCGGACCGCTGGAACCGCTGCGCGTGCTCGCGCGGCCGGAACAGCGCGATCGTGCCGTCCGTGCGCCGGTGCGCCTTCAGGCCCTCGAAGATGACCTGGCCGTAGTGCAGGCCCAGCATGCCCGGACTGATCGACAGCGGTTCGAGCGGCCTGAGGTCCAGACCGCTCCAGCCCTGGCCCTCGGTCCATTCGGCCGTGACCATGTGGTCGGTGAACACCTCGCCGTGGACGGGGTGCGCGGCGGGCGCGGGGGTGGTGAGGATGTCCGTCATGTGACTGCTCCTAAGAAGAGTGGCCGGTCAGACCAGGGGGACGAAGAAGAACGTCCGCCTACCGGAGATCCGGCCGTCGGGCGCGACGGTGAAGAACTCCGCGAAGCTGTGCCGCGCCCGGCTTCCGTCGCGCAGGGTTCCGTCGAAGTCGCCGTGCACCGCGACCTGTTCTCCGGAGGCGACGAGGGCCGTGATCCGGTGCCTGCCCTCCCGGATCCTGCGGTCCTCGCGGTAGAAGTGCTCGACCGCGTCCCGGCTGGTCATGTCGGGGTATCCGGGCCTGCTGTAGACGATGTCCGGGCTGAGCAGGGCGCAGAGCCCCGGAAGGTCGTCGGCGTCGATACGGGAGTAGAGCTCCCGGGCCGTCGCCTCGTTCCGCCGGGCGGTCGGGATGATGAGTTCGTCGCGCATGATCGTTCACCTCCGCAGGGGTGGGTTCAGCCGATCTGGTCGGCGATGATCGGGCCTGTCTCGTCGCTCCGGTCCCTGCGGCGCAGTGCGGGCCGCCGCGAGCGGGGGGCGTTCTCGAGGGCTGCCGCGAGCCCGGCGACGGTCGGGTTCTGGAAGATCAACCGGATGTCCAGTTCGACGCCCAGCGTCTTGCGGGCCCGGCTGATCAGCCTGGCCGCGTGCAGCGAGTGGCCGCCCACGTCGAAGAACCCGTCGTCGAGACCCACCTGCGCAAGCCCGAGCACCTCGGCGAACAGGTCGCAGAGGGTCTTCTCCACCGGCGTGCCCGGGGGGCGGTGGCCGGTCCGGCCCAGCAACTCCGGGGCCGGGAGGGCGGCCCGGTCGAGCTTGCCGTTCGGCGTGATCGGCAGCGTGTCCAGCATGACGAACGCCGCCGGCACCATGTAGTCGGGCAGGGCGCCTGCCACGTCCGCGCGCAGCCGGGCGGGATCGGCGCCGGGACCCACCACGTAGGCGATCAGCCGGCTGTCGCCCGGCCGGTCCTGCCGTGCCACGACGGCGGCCTGGCGGACCGCCGGGTCGCGGGTGATCACCGAGGCGACCTCTCCGGGCTCCACCCGGAATCCGCGGATCTTGATCTGGTCGTCGGCCCGGCCGAGGTACTCGAGAACGCCGTCGCGCCGCCACCGTACGAGGTCGCCCGTCCGGTACATCCGGGTGCCGGGCTGTCCGTAGGGGTCGGCGACGAACCGTTCCGCGGTGAGCGCGGGCTGGTTCAGATATCCGTGCGCCAGCCCGATCCCCGCCATGTAGAGCTCGCCGGACACCGCGGGCGGGACCGGGGCCAAGCGGTCGTCCAGTACGTACACCCGCTTGTTGACGACGGGCCGCCCGACCGGGATGGAGGACCTGCCGACGTCGTCGGGCTCGACCGTGTGACAGGTGGTGAAGATGGTGCTCTCCACCGGCGAGTAGCCGTTGGTCACCCGCATTCCGGGGAACTCGCGCAGCGCCTTCTCCATATGCGCCACCGAGGCGGGTTCCCCGCCGGTGAAGACCTGGCCGACGTCGGCGAACGTCCCGGGGTACTCGTCCAGCAGGAAGTTGAACAGGCTCGCCGAGACGTGCAGCATCGTCACGCGCTCGGCGGCGGCCAGTTCGGCGACCACGGCCGGCTGCGGCTTCTGGCCGGGTTGCAGCACGCAGGTCGCCCCGAACAGCAGGGCCGCGAACAGCTCCAGCGCGAAGGCGTCCCAGGAGACCGGGGCGCACTGCAGGACGATCTCATCGGGTCCGAACCGCGCATAGGTCTGGCCGAGGAAGGTCCCGACCACCGCGCGGTGCGGCGTCGCGACGCCTTTGGGCCGGCCGGTGGAACCGGAGGTGAACATCACCATGGCTATGGTCTCCGGATCAACGACCAGGCCGAGGTCGGTCTCGGCCCGCTCGCCGATCTTGTCGATCTCATCGAGGTCCACGACGAGGTCGGCGGCCCCGGCGCCGGCGCGCGTGACGAGCGCGGCAGCTCCGGACTCGGCCATGATCACATCGCGCCGTTCGGCGGGGAAGTCCGGGTCGAGCAGGGTGTAGCCGGCACCGGCCTTGAGGATCGCGAGAGTGGCCACGACCAGGTCCACGCCTCGTTCCAGCAGGACGGCGACGACGGCTCCCGGCCGCACTCCCACGGCCTGCAGCTCTCTGGCCAGCCGATTGGCGTGCCCGTTCAACTCGCCGTAGTCGACCCGGCGGCCCTCGAAGACGAGCGCGACGGCGTCCGGAGCGGCTGCCGCGTGCTCCTCGAAGAGCCCGTGCAGGGTCGCACCGGCCGGGATCCGGGCGGTCGCACCGCTCCACTCGTGCAGGATGCGGCGCCGCTCGGCCGGGTCGAGCAGGTCGATCGAGCCGATCGGCCGGTCCGGGTCCGCGGTCACCGCGGTCAGCAGCGTCCGCAGCCTGGCCCCCATCGACTCGACGGTCTCCTGGTCGAACAGGTCGATGGCGTAGGGGATCTCGGCCTCGATACCGGCGGGTGAGCCGGTCTCGTCGACGGTCTCGGCGAGGTCGAAGGTCAGGTCGAACTTGGCCCCGCCGGCCCAGACCGTCCCGACCTCGGCCTCGAGGTCGCCGAACGTCGTCGGGAGTGTGTCGGTGTTCTGGAGCACCAGCATCGTCTGGAAGAGCGGGTGGCGGGAGGTCGAGCGGTGCGGGTTGAGCGCCTCCACCAGCCGTTCGAACGGCGCGTCCTGGTTGGCGTACGCGGCCAGGTCGTTTTCCTTGACCTGGGCGAGCAGTTCGCGGAAGGACGGGTCGGCGCTGGTGTCGGCGCGTAGGACGAGGGTGTTGACGAAGAAGCCGACGAGATCGTCCAGCGCCTCGTCGCCGCGACCGGCGATCGGTGAGCCGATCGGGATGTCGGTCCCGGCTCCCAGCCTGGACAGCAGCGCGGCCAGGGCGGCGTGCAGCACCATGAACAAGGTGCTGCCGCTGTCGTGGGCGAGCCGCCGCATGGCGTCGTGCAGGTCGGCGTCGAGCCGGAAGCGGGCCATGCCGCCCTGGTGGCCGGCGACGGCGGGCCGGGGCCGGTCGGCGGGTATCGGCAGTTCGTCGGGCAGTGCGGCCAGGCGCCGCGACCAGTAGGCGAGCTGCTGTCCGATCAGGCTGTCCGGGTCGTCCTCCCCGGCCAGCAGTTCTCGCTGCCAGAGTGCGTAGTCGGCGTACTGGATGGGCAGTTCCGCCCAGCCGGGAGCGGCGCCGCGGACCCGAGCCGCGTAAGCGGTGCCCAGATCCGCGCAGAGCGGACGCAGCGACCAACCGTCACCGGCGATGTGATGCATCACCAGCATCAGGACGTGGTCGTCGGGCGCGGCGACCAGCAGCCAGGCCCGCAGCGGCGGATCACGGGAGATGTCGAAGCAGTGGCGCGCGACCTGCGCCATGGCGGCGTCCAGGCCGTCGGCACCGCAGTCGACCACCGTGAGCTCGGGACGCGCGACGGAGATGTCGAGGATCTCCTGCCGCGGTTCGCCGTCCGAGTCGGGGAACACGGTGCGCAGCGTCTCGTGCCGCAGGACCAGGTCCGCCAGCGCCTCGCGCAGCGCGGCCCGGTCCAGCGGACCGCGCAGCCGCACCGCCACCGGGATGTTGTAGGTCGAGCCCGGCCCCTCGATCTGGTCGGTCAGCCACAGGCGTTGCTGTGCGTACGAAAGGTCGATCATCTCGGGCCTGCTCTCAATCCGTGGCGGCCGGGGCCGGCGACCACAGGTCCTCGGGGGACAGGTCGCCGGGTACGTACTTTCCGAGGGCGCTGATCAGCATGCGAAGTTCCAGCGCGAGGCACTCGACCAGCCGGATCAGCCCGGCCTCGGGGTCCTCGTCGACGGCCAGCAGCGCCGCCCGGCCGAGGGCGCCCGCGCGTGCTCCCAGCGCCAGGCACTTGGCGACCCGCGCGCCCTCCCACAGGCGACCGCCCGCGAGCAGGCAGTTCGGGTGCGCGCCGATCCGCCGCAGGCACTCGGCGAGCGGCAGTCCGACGTGGTCGAGGAAGGCGCGCGGCGCCCAGCCGGTACCGCCCTCCGCTCCGTCGACGGTGACCGCGTCCGCGCCGGCCTCCCACGCCGTCATGGCGGCTTCGCGCACGTCGCGGGCCGGATGCAGCTTCACCCAGACGCGGGCGCGCGGGAAGTTGTTGCGCATCAGCCGGATCTGCTGGCGCAGGATCTCCTCGGTGAGCGTGCCGGGGCTGGCGTTGCGCAGGACCGTGTCGCCGGCGTCGTCGAAGACGCGGTCGAGGGCGAACTGGTCGGCCAGTTCGGCGGCCTTCTCGCCCCGCAGCACGGTCATCCCGCCGAGGCCCGGCTTGGCGCCCTGGCCGGCCTTGAGCTCGAAGCCGAGCCGACCGCTGACCAGCATCGCCTGCGCAGACGGGTCGCTGTAGACCAGGTTCCAGACCTCGGCGTCGGCGTCCTCGGTGCTCTGCTGGACGACGATCCCGCCCAACCCGTCGGGCACGGCGTTGGCGTACGCGCGGATCCGGGCGAGCAGCGAGCTCTCGGTTCCGGTGCCGAGACGTCCGTAACCGTTGACCGGCACGATGTTCTCGCCGATGACCATCGGGATGCCGAGCCGCCCGGCCTGGGCGCTCGCCGCCTGCCCGAGGTCGGTGCTGGCGATCCGGGTGGAGCCGAAGGCGCTGAGGGTGAGCGGGAACGGGGCCGTGAACCCGCCGATTTCGGTGCGCAGGTCGACGTCCGAGTAGAGCGGCTCGCGCCCGAGGTCGATGAGCTTCTCCAGCCGGTGCGGCATGAAGACCGGCGGGACCAGGCGGCAGGCGTCGAGGGCGTCGGGATCGGTCTCGGTCCGCTGTCCGTGGACCGTGCGGCCGTAGTCGTCGGTGTCGGGGAAGGCGCAGGCCGTTCCCCGCCGGGCCCGGTCGCGGACGGCCGCCTCGGGGAAGCCGGGGGCGCTCAGCCGGGTCACGGCGAGACGACCCCGGGGATCTTCGGGTAGACGCTGGCCTGCCAGACCGAGTCGAGCCCGGCGATGTAGCGGACCAGCCGTTCCAGGCCCATGCCGAACCCGGCGCTGGCCGGGATGCCCTCGCGCACGAGCTGGAGGTACCAGTCGTACTTGGCCGGGTTCTCCCCGGTCTCCCGCATCCGGGTGATGATGTTGCGGTAGTCGTGTTCCCGCTCGCCGCCGCTGGCCAGCTCGCCGTATCCCTCGGCGGCGATCAGGTCGAAGTTCCGCAGCATCCCGGGCGCGCTGGTGCTCTCCTTGTCGTAGAAGCCGCGGGAGCCCTTGGGGTAGTCGGTGATGAAGAACGGACGCTCGTTGCGATGGGAGATAAGCGCCTCGCCCGCCCAGTCGATCTCGGCGTCGGCGCTCTGGTCGTGGCCCATCGCGTGCAGGGTGGCGACCGCTTCGGCGTGCGTCATCCGCTCGAACGGACCGCCGTCGAACCGGTCGAAGCCCTCGCGGTCGCGGCCGAGCTCGGCCAGCTCGGCGGGGGCGTCCTCGAGGACCCGGCCCACCGACTCCCGCAGCACGCTCTCGGCCATCGCCATGGCGTCCTGCCGGGAGGCGCCGGCGATCTCCACGTCGATCTGGTGGAACTCGGCCAGGTGCCGGTCGGTGGAGGCCGTCTCGATGGGCTCGAGACGCACGTTGGGGGCGATGCAGTAGATCTTGTCGAAGGCCAGCAGGGACGCCTGCTTGTACAGGATCGCGCTGGTCATCAGCCGGTAGCGGTTGCCGTAGTAGTCGACGTCGACCTGCTTGGAGCCGCGGGTGCCCGGGTCGGTCACCGGGCCGATGATCGGCAGCAGCACCTCCACGAACCCCTCCTTGCCGAGGTGGGCGCGGACGGCCTGCAGGACGGTGTTCTGCACGCGCGCCACCAGCCGGGTCGACCTGGAGGTGAGGTGCTCTCTGGGGGTGGGGAGGATGCCGGTCTGCGCGGTCATAGCACTCTGCTCGATTCGGGTTCGGTGTGCGCCGAGGTGATGGCGGCCTGGTCGAAGGTGTGCTCGACGTAGCTGAGGGATTTCAGGAGATCGGACGAGCTCAGCGGACGCGGGCGCCCCGCGGTTCCGAGCGCGCGGATCGGCAGCGCGCCGGTCGCCGCCCAGCGCAGCCTTCCGTCGCCGTCGATGTAGGTGCTGGTGGCTCCCAGATTGTCGGGGTGCAGGCAGTAGGGGACGTCCAGCAGGCCGTGGCGGAACGCGGCGACGAAGGCCGCGGCGAGCCCGTGATCGGCCAGCGAGAGGACCTCGGTGATGATCGCGCGGGCCTCGGCGTGGACGTCGGAGTCCGCCTTCAGCGGTTCGCCGGCCGCGCCGGTGGTCCTGGTGGCCCCGGTCGCGGCCCGGGCCGCGGTGCTCAGCGCCTGGACGTTCTCGGCGATCGTCGGAATCCGGTGCGCCTCGGCGACGGTCTTGACGATGAGCCGTTCGGCGCCGCCGTGCATCGCGAGCCTGGCCGCCTGCTTGAGCAGGGCCAGCGCGCCGCCGTCGGTCCGCGGATAGACCCCCATGTAGGTGTAGAGGACCACGTGCAGGTCCGCGTCGGGCAGGAACTCCCGCCCGAGCGCGCGCAGCGCCGTGATCGCCTCGATGTCCTGCTCGGGATTGGTCTGCTGCGCGTAGCTCAGCGAGATGTCGGTGATCCCGTGTTCGGCGAAGAACATCGCCTCGAGGACGCTGATGGCCACCAGCAGGCTCGGCGGGCAGAGCTGGCCGAGCATGCAGCCGCCGAACGTCTCCAGATGCGGGACCCCCTTCGCGTGTTCGGCGAGCTGTTCGCAGCAGCGCACCCAGTTCTCCACCGACTCCGGCAGCGGAACGCGCCCGTAGGGCAGGCAGTAGGAGACGGGACCGCCCTCGGTCACCGTCAGCCCCGCCTCGATGAGCGCGCCGAAGATCGCTTCCGGGCGGGCCGAGCCGTGCCGGATCTGGACGGGGAAGGACTCGGCATGGATGCCGGCGAGTACGTCGCGGGTGGTGCTGTCGGGTATGGCGACCAGGGGATAGCCGTTCAGCCCCTCCCCCTCGGAGAGCGCACGGGCGGCCGACTTGTTGTCGCCGGTCCGGGTGTAGCTGTCGAGGGTGATCGTCCCGACGGTGTGAGCGGCAACGTCGCGGGTCGCGCGAAGGCCGCGCCGCATCTCCTCCGGATCGCTGAATCCCATCCGCGGCTGCACGACCAGGGCATCGACGGCCGCGGCTTCCCTGACGAATTCTCCGAAACTGGTTCCACCGTTCACGCGAGCTGCTCCTGCGCTTCCTGCTCTTCGAGAAATGTGGCGAATCCGGCCGATCCCGCATTGTCGTCGAAGACGGCGTCGAATCCCGAGTCGATCAGACCCTTGAGGTCAAGGTCACTCTGCCGGCCGGATATTCCGAGCTTTCCGCCGATGATGATCGGTGTCTGCTCGAGTTCCTCCTGCTCGCGCAGCTTGCGGACGACCCGTTGCCCGTCGCTCCGGCCGTGGCCGTTGACACTGCTCATCAACACCAGGTCAGGGCTGGTTCGTAGGCATTCGCTGACGAGCAGGCCGTCGGGGACGCACGGTCCGAGGTTCACCACCTCGTGGCCGCGCTCCTCGAGATAAAGCTGCAGGAAGATCAGATTCCAGGTATGGGAATCCGAGGACAGACCCGTTACCAGAGTCTTGCTGCGTTGACGGCTGAAAATTTCCGAAGCCATTTTTCGCCTGCTCTCACCTTGGCGGATATTTCACAATTGACCCTACGCAGGGAAAGCGCGGGCGGTCCGGCAAAACGGCGGCACCGGGGCGGCAATCAGGCGGCAGCTCACGCCGCGACAAACGGATCAGACGATCAACGAGCGAATGAGATTGAGCATCTGGAATCGTGCGGCATCGCGCCGTGCGGTCGTCCGGAGCATTCCGTGCCGGACCAGCAGGCGCACGGTCTTGACCAGGTCGGGCAGTTCGGCGCCGATGCGGTCGGCGGCCTCCCTGACCGTCCAGTCGTCCTCCAGCTCGGCGAGCCGCGGCAGCAGGCCGCCGACCAACGGCTCGACGGCCCGCACGTTCTCGCTGAGCCTCTCGCGCAGGCCGAGACCTTCCGTCGGCTGCTGCGCCGGCATCGCGAACGGGTCGCGGGACACCTGCCCGAGCAGGTCCTCCGGCGATTCCAGCAGACAGGCGGAGGCGGCGCCGGCGAGCGCGTAGGGCAGCCCGTCGAGCAGCCGGCAGAGTCCGGCCAGTATCAGAGCATTGCCGTCGTCCAGCCGGAAGGAGGGCCAGACCTGCAGGATATGCGAGAGCAGCAGCCGTACGGAGGACGACTGACCGAGCTCTACGAGATCCATACCGGCGGCCGGAGTCGGCAGGTCGAGCGGCCCGAGCGGCAGCACCCACTCCCCCGGCAGTTCGAGCGGCCCCGGCGCGGAGTTGAGCACGATCAGCCGCGGGAACGCCCGCAGCGCCTCGACGACCCAGTCGACCTCGATCCGCTCGCCCGAACTGTCCAGCACGAGCAGGGTCGGTTCGTCACCGATCCGGTCCATGACCCCGGCCCCGCCGTCCGGGCGCCCCAACTGCCCGGCTTCGAGCCAGTGCACGTCGACTCCGATCAGACTGTTGACCTCCCGCGCCGTCTCCGCCGCCAACCGGGACTTGCCCATCCCGCTCACCCCGCTGATGGTGACCAGCCGCTGGCCGTCGTCGAGCAGGCGGGTCCGGAGGATCTCCAGCTCGCGTTCACGGCCGATGATGGCGCCGCAGACGGGCGGCAGATCGAGCGGATTCGGGGTGTCCGCGGGCGTCTTGGCATCATCCGCACCCGCCACCCGACGCAGCACGTCCTCGTCCAGCCGGAGGGATTCGGCGAGCAGGTGCAGGGTTTCGTCCCGCGGACTGCCGACCCGGCCCGACTCGAACTCGCGGATGCTGCGGACGCTGAGGCCCGAGAGGGCGGCGAGCCGCGGCTGGGTCAGCTGCAGATCCCGCCGGGCCCTCCAGACCAGCTCACCCAGCGAGCCCCGCGACGGGTCCCCGGCGATGCCCTTGCCCTGCCGTGCCGACAGCCTCATATCAGGGATCTCCACTATGGCGCTTAAATCAGATCACGTATGGTCGTCGAACCGCACGGTGAGTCAGCTGACGCATACGTGCCGGGCGGCACCCTTGGTACCCCGCCGCACGCGTGCGCCTCCTGGGGAATGAGCTGCTGGAAGGGGCGCACCGAACCCGGATCGGCCCGTCCTGCGAGCTCACGCTCCCTCGATTTCGAAGACCCACCACGGCTGCCCTGTGAAAATGCGACTAACCGTCGCAGAGCATGATTTCTTCGCATGCCACGCATGCCCGCATCAAGCGCCGCGGACCGGGCACCCAGACCGGCGACCGTCGACCCGATCCTCCGAAAGCGATCGTGATGCTCGACCAGAAGACGTTTCCCCGGACGGCGGACCTCACCGCTGTGCGGGCCGCGCTGCGCAGCGGCCGGCTCACCAGCGAACAGCTGACCCTGCACTGCCTGGAGCGGATAGCGGCGGCCGACCAGGCCGTACACGCGGTCCTGGCAACGGATCCCACCGCGCTGCGGCAGGCGGCGCACGCCGATCGGCGGCTTGCCGCCGGTCTGGACCTGGGCCCGCTGGACGGCATCCCGATCCTCGTCAAGGACAACATCGACACCGCGCGGCTGTCGGGGACCGCCGGTTCCCGCCTGCTGGCAGGCCGACCGCCGAGCACCGACGCACCGGTCGTCACCCGGTTGCGGAACGCCGGAATGGTCATCCTGGGCAAGACCAATCTGTCCGAGTGGTCGAATTTCCGGTCCAGCAGCGGAGTGGAGGGCTGGTCGGGCGTGGGCGGCCAGACCCGCAACCCCTTCCGCACCACCCACAGCCCGGGCGGATCCTCCGCGGGTTCGGCCGCCGCCGTCTGCGCGGGAATGGCGCCGCTGGCCCTCGGAACCGAGACCGACGGATCCGTCGTCGGTCCGGCCGGGCTCTGCGGCGTGGTCGGCGTGAAGGTCGAGCGCGGACGGCTGCCGATCGAGGGGATCGCGCCGATCTCCAGTGAGATGGACACGGTCGGCCTGCTGGCCGGTTCGATCTCGGATGCCTCGCTGGCGCTCGCCGAACTGTGCGGCGTCAGGACCCCCGCCCATGCCGTACGGGACCTTCGGGTCGGGCTCTGGCAGGTGCCCGACATGGCCGACGATCTGGGCGGCCTCCTGGCCGAGGCGGTCGACGGGCTCCGCCGAGGCGGCGTCGCGGTGATCCCGATCGAGGTGCCGATCGACGCGCGGATGCTCGAGGACGGGCTGCTGGCGATGTACGCGGAGTTCCGGCCGAGCCTGGAGGGCTACCTGCGGGGTCGGGAAGGCGTACCTCGGACACTGGCCGAACTGCACGCGGGCAACCTGGCCGATCCCCTCGAGCTCCAGCACTTCGGGCAGGACCTGTTCGAGCGGGCGCTGAAGGTTTCCGACGCCGAGCGGGCCGCCGCCCGGTCCGCACGGCCGCGGTCCAGAGACACGGCCGCGCGGACGATCGGCCGGACGTTGGCGAAGTACGGAGTGGACGCGATCCTGGCGGCCACCAACGAACCCGCGACGCGCATCGACTACGCGCTGGGCGAGCGAGGCTCCACCGGATCCTCGACCCTGCCCGCGCTGGCGGGCTTCCCCAACATCACGGTCCCCGCCACATTCTCCGACGGCCTGCCGATCGGCCTGTCGGTCTTCGGCCCGGCCACCCTCGACGAGTTGTTCCCGATCGCCCGGACCCTTGAGCGTTGGGTGCCGTCCGGGTAGCCGGGCGCGGACGTCAGAAGACGAACTGCTGGCCGCCGTCGTTGTCGTAGGTGGCTCCGGTGAGCGCGGTGCGACGCGCTTCGAGTTGGTCTTCGAGCACTGACGCCGACAGCGGGGTGTCGACGAATCCGGGGGCGATGGCGTTGGCGCGCACGGGTGCGATCTCCAGGGCGAGCGCGGCGATAAAGGGAGGCATCACGGCGCTGACGGCGGAGGCGATGCCGATGCCGGGTACGACGCGGCGTGAACCGGCGTCGCCCACTAGTTCGCGCACCAGACGGTCGTGCGTGCCGCTGTCGCCGAGCACCCAGCCGCCCCCGTGGATGTACATGAATACGGGCAGTGTCCCGGTCGCGTTCTTCGGCCGAACGATACGAGCGCGGACGGTCCCCCACTCGCCGGCGTCGACCTCCACCCATTCCTCGTCGATCGAGGGCCTGGCCACGCCGTCGCCGGACTGTATCTGATCGAAAAGGGCCCTGGCCTGGTCCAAGGGCAGCTCGTAGATGCGCGGGTGCGGGTCGGTCTCCTCGGCCAACCGCTGAGCGGCCGGTTCCAGTACGGGTACGGGGGGAGCCGGTGTGGCTGGGGCCGTCATCTGGTCTCCTGACGTGCGTTGCGCGGGGCCTGCATCAGGCCTTTGTGATAGACCTGCCGGGCATCGGCACCGCGAGTTTCGTCCGCCACTCGGGCGCGCCGAAGCCGTCGGCGAAGTACTGCGTCTCGTGGACTACATGCTCGTGGTCGAATTCCATGATGCTCACCGAGTAACTGGGCACACCGTCGTACGTGATGACGCACTCGCTCACCCAGAGATTCCCGCCCCCGGTGATTCGCAGGATCGTGAAATGCCGGTTCGCCGGGTGTCCGCCGCGCTGCGCCGAAATCGCCTCGCGGCTTCGGAATCGCTCACCCGACTGCGGGTAGTCGAGGACCGCGTCCGAGGCATAGACGGCGTGTTCGGCCTCGATGTCGCCGCGTTCTGATGCTCGCCAGTGTTCTTCGATGGCGGCCCTGATGCTGGCATCCGTGTCCATTGAGGGGTCCTTACCGAGATCACGAAGCTACGAAAGCCACTGTGTCTCACCCTACGCCGCACACTGCCGCGGCTTCACCCGTATGGCGGCTGTGTTCGGGAGGAGGATCTTGTACGGCCGCGCTGAGACGGTCAGCTCACGGCGGTGAGCGCCGGACTGCGGCGCAGGCAGTCATGGAGCTGACCGGGTGTCGCCGGCGCTCTCGGCTGTTCGTCGGCTCCCTGCTCATCGAACGTGGCGGACATGCGGCACGAGGCTCTGCAGCTTCTCGCAGGTCTCCTCGAACTCGCGGTCGGGAGTCGAGCCGAGGACGATCCCGGCGCCTGCGCGCAGCCAGGTCCGATCGGCCTGCTGGAAGATCGTGCGCAGGACCAGGGCGGCGTCGAGCCTGCCCGCCGTGTCGGCGGCGATCACGGCTCCGGCGTAGAGGCCGCGCGGGCCATCCTCGTGTTCACGCAGGGCGGCGAGGGCTTCACGCTTGGGCACTCCGGTGACGGTGATCGCGGGGAACAGCGCGGCCAGCGCGTCCCATGGGCCGGCCTGCGCGCTGAGCCGTCCAGCCACCCTGGAGGCCAGGTGCTGGACCGAGCCGCGCTCGCGGACCGCCATGAACTCCTCGACGACGACCGATCCCGGCTCGCATACCCGGCCGAGTTCCGCGCAGGCCAGCCGGACGGAGATGGCGTGTTCGTGGACTTCCTTGGGGTCGGCGATCAGATCGGCGCGCAACGCCTCGTTCCGCGCGGCGTCCCGGCTCAGGGCGCGGGTTCCGGCCAGCGGCTGGGTGGTGATCCTGCCGTCGCCGTCGGCCTCGAGGATGGTCTCGGGGCTGAGCCCGGCCGCGCGCCAACCACCGAGGTCGAGCAGGAACGAGCGCGCGGGGGTGTTGGCGGCGCGGGCGGCGAGGTAGGTGGCGGGCAGGTCGACGGAGGGCGCGCTGTCGAGCCCGACCGTGCGGGAGAGCACGGCCTTGTCGAGTCGTCCCGCCGCGATGTCCTCGAGGACCTCGGCGACGGCCGCACGATATCCAGTGGTGTCGTGCCCGACGGGACGCGCGACGTGCGGCATCGCGTAATCGCCCGAGCTCGGTGAGGCGGAGGCACGCAACAGGTGCTCGACGATCTCGGCACGCTGTGGGCCCGTCGCCGTGATCACGGTTTCGTCCTGGGTGAGTATGACCTCTGTTTCGGGGAGGAAGAGGTGCAGCAGGCATCCCTCTGGTGGCGCGCCATCGGCCGTCTCGTGCAGCAGGTGGGCGAGTTCGAACAGCGCCCAGCCGTAGAGGCGGCGCGCCTGCCCGCCACCCAGAACGCTGGAGAGCGCGCGGACGGCTTCGGCGAGCGAGGTGAGTGGTCGGACGGCGGGAAGCGGCGCGGTCCACGTCCGTCCCCGGGCCTCCAGCGTGAGGCACACGGCCGAAAGCCTCACCTCTGCCGCCGCGCCCAGGGCGGCGTGCAGCGCGTTGTCACGCTCGTACAGGAGGGAGGGCTTGTCGCCGCTGGCGGTGATCAGGCTGACCGCGGCGGCGAACCGGTCTCCGGGCAGCGGTGGCAGGATCGTCCGGTGCGCGTCGGGCACCTGTCCGGCCCATTCTTCGAAGACTGCGATTTCTTCGACGGCTGTGATCGTCACGGTGCGGAGCTTTCGTCGTCGTGGAGATGGGCGGAGGTGGATTCGGCAGCGCTGTTCAGGTGCGCAGTACCGCGAGTTCGGGGACGGCGCCGCTGCCCGCCTCGGTGATGCGCTGCGCGGCCAGGCCCGATTCATGGGCGAGTCGGGCGGTGTCGAGGGTGTGCCAGAGGTATCCGTCGCTCAGCTCGCGCACGACGCGTCCGCCGCGCAGGATTTTCCACGTCGTCGTGAAACGCAGCGCGTCCGGGCCCGCCGGTTCTGCTCCGATCCACCATTCGTAGGTCTGCTCGCCGATGGTCTCGGTGAGGGAGAGGGTGGACGGGATGACGCGCGGTGTCGCGGGTCCCATCAGTTCGACGATGATCCGGCCGCCGGGCGGCAGTCGCTCGGCCAGGCGGCGCCACAGCGCGGTCCGCTCGACCTGGGTCAGGTGTCCGGCGACGCCGAACAGGACCACGGCCGAGATGCTGTCCGGAAAGGGCATCCGCTGGGCCGAGCCGTCGGTGACGGTGACCCGGCGGCGCAGATCCGGATTGCGCGCGACACGTGCGGTGAGCTGGGCGCGCATCGGGGCGGACGGCTCGGCGGCGAGGATCCGCGCCTCGGGCAGGGCGGCGGCGACCGCCTCGGTGACGCGTCCGGTGCCCGCGCCGATCTCCAGGATCGGGCCGTGCGCCGGATCCACGTCGGCCAGCACCCGGCGCAGCGGCGGAAGGCTGCTGGCGGCGTGGCGCCGCGCGATCAGATCGTAGAATTCCGCGGAGGGCGTGTAGTAGTCGATCATGGCGTGCTGGGCCAGGGGGTCGAGAGGTCGAGCGACGGGTCGAGCTGCCGCAGGATCGTGGCCAGGACGCTCGAGCGCTCCGGGCCTAGGTAGAAGTGGCCGCCGGGGAAGGTGTGCACGCTCGTGCGTCCCTTCGTCAGGGCGGACCAGCCGCCGGTTCCGTCGCCGGCCCCGAGCGGGCACTCCGCGTCCGCCTCGCCCGCCAGGACCGTGATCGGGCAGGCAAGCGGGGGTCGGGCCACGAGGTCGGGTTCGTAGGTCTCGATGAGCCGGTAGTCGTTGCGGACATATTCGAGTACCGCCGAGAGCAGGTCGGGGTCGGCGAGGATGTCGCGCGGGGTGCCGCCGAGCCGTTCGAGTTCGGCGGCCAGCGCCGCAGAGGGCTGACGGTGGACCGTGCCGGGCCTCGCCGTGCCCGGCGCCTGACGGCCCGAGGCGAAGAGACGTCGCGGCGCCGTGCTCAGATCCGTCAGCGTGTGGGCGAGTTCCCAGGCGACGGCCGAGCCCATACTGTGGCCGAACAGCGCGTAGGGCCGGTCGAGCAGCGGCAGCAGGTCTTCGGCGAGCTCGGGCACGAGCCGGTCCATCCGGTCGGTCATCCGGTCGGCCCACCGGTCCTCGCGGCCCGCGTACTGCACCGCCACGAGCTCGACCTCGCTGGGCAGCAGGGCGTCCCAGGCGCGATAGGACGCCGCTCCCCCGCCCGCGTGCGGCAGGCAGATCAGCCGCAGCCGGGCGGCGGGGCGCACGGTCCAGCGACGCACTGAGCGGGCCGCGCGAACCGGGGTCACCAGGTCACCAGCATGCGCTCGACGCCGAAGGTGTGGGCGTCGGGCATGAATTCGATCTCTTCGACACCGGTGGCAAGCCGCAGCGTCGGCACGCGGCGCAGCAGGGTGCCGAGCGCTACCTCGAGTTCGAGGCGGGCGAGGTTCTGACCGACGCACTGGTGCGGGCCGTGCCCGAAGGCGAGGTGCCGGTTCGGGCTGCGGGTGATGTCGATGCGGTCCGGCTCGGGGAAGACCTCGGGGTCGTGGTTCGCCGCCGCGAGCAGCCCGATCGCCCCGTTCTCGGCGGGAATGACGCCGCTGGGCAGTTCGAGGTCGGTCAGGGCGACACGCGCGGGCAGGGAGTCGGAGATCGAGGTGACGCGCAGCAGCTCCTCGATCGCGCCCGGCAGCAGCTCCGGCTCGGCGCGCAAACGGTCGGCGAGCTCGGGGTTGCGCAGGAATTCGAGGGTGCAGAGCGTGATCATGCTGGTGGTGCTGACCCGGCCGCCATTGATGGTGATGCCGAGCACGGAGAGCAGTTCCTGGTGGGTGATGTGGCCGGGGACGAGCTGTTCGACGACGAGCTGCGAGATCAGGTCGTCGCCCGGTTCCTCGCGCCGACGCTCGATCAGCTGGGACAGCAGACCGAACAGGGCGCCGATCGCCTCGCGGACCTGCTGCTCGGTGCTGGTGCGCGAGCCGGAGATCCGGGTGACGTCGCGGAAGAACTCCGTGTTCTCCGCCGGGACGCCGAGCAGCGCGCAGATCACGGAGGTGGCGAAGGCGTTCGCGAAGTGGGTGACGAAGCAGGCCGGGGCGGGCTGCGCGAGCAGGCCGTCGATCAGGTCGTCGGCGATGGCTTGGATCGCCGGCCGCAGGGCGCGCGCCTTGCGGAGGGTGAATTCGGGTTGGAGCATCTTGCGGTAGCGGGTGTGGTCAGGCGCGTCGGTGCGCAGGAAGGGGCGCAACTGGGCCGCGACGGCGCGTTCGGCCTCGCTGAAGGCCGGGAAGTCGGCGTGCCGGGCCTCGGCGCTGACCAGCGGGTGAGCGAGCAATGCGCGCACGTCCTCGTACCGGGTGACGAGCCAGGCGTCGCGGCCGGTGGGCATCGTGGCGCGGGTGAGCGGCTGGTCGCGGCGCAGCTTCGCGTAGTCCTCGGGCGGGGCGAAGGGGCAGGTGCGGCGCATCGGGAAGGACGGCTGGGCTTCGGGGGCGGGGGTGCTCATCGCGATTCCTCGGGTGTGAAGGTTCTGACATCAGGGGGCTGGCGGGTCAGCACGGCGAGCGGCGGGGCGCCGGGGCGTCCTTGGACGACGTGCGGGTGCAGGCCGGACTCGGCGGCGACGAGGTCGAAGCCGAAGGGCTCCCAGCGGTATTCGTCGCACACCTCGCGGACCGGTGCGTCGCCGCCCTCCTCGTCGAACACGCGCCAGAGACTGCGCAGCCGCATCGTCGTGGCGGATTCCGGGGCGCCGGAGAACCACCACTCGTAACGGCACCGGCCCACGACGGTCGAGGCGAGCCGGGTCTCGGGCAGTTCGACCGGGGTGGCGCACTGCATGAGTTCGACGACGATCCGGCCGCCCGGGGCGAGCCGGTCGAGCAGCCGTTTCCAGAGCCGACGGCGCTGGTCTGGATCGAGGTGGCCGAGCACGCCGCAGAGCACGGCCGCGCTGATCCGTTCGGGCAGGTCGAGGTCGGGTGCGGCGCCGTCGGTGACCGTCACCCGGGACTGCAGATCCGGGTCGTCGAGCATCCGGCTGGTCAGCACGGCGCGCATGCCGACCGACGGTTCGGCGGCGAGGACGCGGGCTTCGGGCAGGGCGCGCGCGACGGCCTCGGTGACCAGCCCGGTACCTGCGCCGAGATCCACGATCGGGCCTGCGCTGACGTCGAGCCCGGCCAACGCGACCGCGACGGCCGGGGCGCTTGAGGTGGCGGTGTGTTCCGCCGCGACGAGGTCGAAGAACTCCGCGGTGGAGGTGTAGGACGCCGGCGCCTCCTCGTCGTCGTGCGGTTCGGGAAACAACTCGCGAACGGGCAACGGCGCCGGTTTCGGCGGCCTGACCAGAGCGGGTGGACCGAGCCTCGCGGTCAGGTCCGACCAGGCCTGGCAGACGGACAGATCGTGCTGGCTGCCGACGGTGCCGGGTGGGCCGGAGCGGATCGCGTCGCGCATCGCGTCGAGTGCGCGGCCCACGGCGTCCGGCCACAGCCGCGTGAACACCTCGCGGAAGGTGCCCGGTTCGCCAAGGACGCTGGTCGTCGGCAGGTCGAGGTGATCGGTGCCGGGTCCGTCGAGGACGAAGCGATGGTCGGCGTCGCGCTCAGCGTGTAGGCGCGGGCTCCAGAGGACCGGGCCGTGCGTGTCGGCGAGGGTGAGCACGCCGCCCTCGGTGCCGATCGTGATCCGGTGCCAGTGCAGTGCGTGGTTGTCCCGGTCGGCCGGGTCCAACTCGTGGTGCACGCGCAGGGTCAGCGGGACCTCGCCGAGCACGCCGTGCAGCATCCGGAACGGTTGCGAGCCCTGGCTTTGTGGGAGCGGTGCCGGTTCGGCGAAGCTGCGCGGCCGCAACGAGCCGAGCGCCCGGCTGAGGATGTCGACGAGCGGCAGCATCAGGTGGATCGGGGTCGCGGCGTCGACGAACAGCGGCCGTTGGCGGCTCGTCAGACGTCGCGCCGCCGCGATGAACTCCCTTACCGGATCAATGTGCGGATAGTGCGTGTTGATCCGGTAGTGCACGCCGCCGCGTCGCGCCTGGCGGATACAGGCGGTCAGCTCGTCGAGGTGCAGCGGGTGTTCCTGGAGGACGTTGATACCGCGATTGATGAGGTCGAGTGCGAGTTCGGTGCCGGATCCGCCGGAGATGGCCGAGCCCACGACGACGCAGGCGAGGTCGATGCCCTGCTCCGGGAGCTGGGCAAGGTCGGTATACAGCGGCACGGCGAGCTTGTCGGCGTAGGCGCGCGAGGACTCGGAGCCCCGGGTCAGTAGGCCGACGAGCTCGTATCCGGGCCGCGCCTGGACGGCCTCGGCGTAGAAGCGGCCGAAGTTGGTGCCGCAGACGAGCACGCGGAAGGGGGTCGTCACAGCGAGCCCTCCTCGTGCGACGTGTCGGTACCCTGATCTAGCTCGAACCGCTCGACTGCGTCGCTCGCGCGCAGCCGCCGGACGACCGCTTCGGGATCGAGCACGTCGCACGCGTAGTGCACGCCCGGCGCGACGGAGCCGTCGAGCACGGCTTGGCCCGTCCACGCGGCGACCATGCCGGTCAGCCGGTAACTGCTCGGTGCGCGCAGGGTCAGGCGGCGCGTCACCGGAACTCCATCGCCGGTGCCGGAGAGCGCGAAGTCCATCGCGTAGTACGGGGTGCGCCCGACGAGGTCGAGCCGCGCGGCGAGCATCATCTGCTCGGCCAGTCGCGCACGGTCCGCGCCCTCGGCCAGCCGCCCTGGCAGCCTGCCGAACAGTGTCCTGATCCGCGAGCCCGGATACACGTTGTACCAGTCGGCGCTCTCCAGCCCGAGCCGCGCGGCGAGCCGCTGGGTCTCGAAACTGAGATACGGCTGGAGCGCGACGCGATCCGGGAACCCGGGTGCCGGGGCGTCCTGGACGATGCGCAGCGCCTGGGACCGCCTGCGTCCACCACGCCAGGCCGCGAGCGATTCGCCGTACGCGGCGCCGTCCGCACCGCCGACGAGCAGGGAGAGCAGCACGTCCTGCGCCACGGTCGGCGAGCACGGTTCCAGGCCGCCGCAGTAGCCGACCAGCGACCGCACCGAATCCAGGCCCTGGTTCGCCAGCCAGGCGGGCAGGATGCTGGACAGGCCGGGCAGCACGCCCGCCGACAGCACGAGGCTGCGCGGCTCCTTGTGGCGCGGCGCCTCGGGCGCGGTGAGGTCCTCCATGGCCGGGTCGTCGCCGCCGACGTCCACGCAGTGCGCGCCCGCTTCCAGCGCGGCGGCCGGGACCGTGGCACGCAGCTCGTAGGCCGGGCCGACGCAGTTGACGACAAGGTCACAGGACTTCGCGAAGGAGGCGAGCGACGACGGATCACGGACATCCACGATGTGCGCCTCGTCGCCCGCGCCCGGCTCGATCAGGGCGTCGAGCGCGCGGCCGGTGCGTCCGCCGAGCCTCAGGCCTCGATAGCCGAGGTTCCGCAGTTCCCTGACCGCTTCACGGCCGACCGCGCCCGACGCGCCGAGCACGCCGACCCGCGTTCGATTTCGATCCGCGCTCAACGGGTCACCGCCCCGTCGGTCAGCGCATCCAGGCGGTCGAGCAGGGTGGGCGCGTGCTCGACGGCGACGCAGCTGAAGTGGTCGCCGGGAATGTCCACGATCCGCAGTTCGCCGAGGACCAGGTCCTCCCAGTAGTGCGTGACGGCCTCCTTGCTGCCGGGGAAGGGATACGCGCCGCCATGTCGCAGGAAGGTGATGTCCCCGACGTAGGGCTCGGCGTTGTAGCGGGTGATGGCGAACACGCTCTGCCGGAAGGCGCGGAACAGCCGCGTCATGTGTTCGGGCTCGTAGGTGCCGGCGGGGCCGGGTGCCGCCTCGCACATCCGCGCGATCCGCACGCCTCCGGGCGTGCCGGAGATCGCGGTGAAACGCTCGGCGACCTCGGCGAACTCGCCGCGCAGCGCGGCGATCGAGCCGTCCGGCAGCACCCCGGGGGTCAGTTCGAGCGCGGCTTCGGCCGCGGCGGCGACCTGCCACTGGTCGGCCGGGTAGCCGAGTTCGGCGGGGTCGACGCCCATCATCACGGCGAAGGAGTACTCGGTGATCAGCTCGTCCTCCAGGCGGAAGCGGGGGCTGTGGCTGCTGATCACCGTCAGGCCCGCCACGTCCGCGCCCGACTCGGCGAGGACGCGGGCCACCTCGGTCGCGATCAGCCCGCCGAGGCAGTAGCCGATGACGTGGAAGGTGCGGTGTCCGTCGGCCAGCAGCCGCTTCGCGTAGTCGGCCGCGAGCCGCTCGATCTGGCCGTCGGGGGAACCGGCCAGGAAGCCCGCGGGGTCGGGAAGTTCGAGGCCGACGACGGTCGCGGTGCCGCGCGAGCGGCGCCGGATCTCGGTGATCAGCGCGCGGTAGGGCATGATCGTTCCGGTGCCGGCGTGCACCAGGACGGTGACGGGCTGGTCCACGGCCCCGCTCCCGTGCAGGTGGACGACCGGGTCGCCGGTCGCCGCGCCAGGCGACGGAGGGGCGCCGCCGGCCTCGCGCAGGAAGGCGGCCAGGCCCTCGACGGTCGGGCGGCGCAGCAGGTGCCGCAGCACGACCTCCCATTCAAGCCCGGCGGCCTGCGGCACGCGCTCGCGCAGCCGACCGACCATCCGGGCGACGAGCAGCGAGTCCCCGCCGAGTGCGAAGAAGTCGTCCCGGCGTCCGACGCTCTCGGCGCCGAGCAACTGCGCCCACAGCTCGGCGAGTTCGTGTTCGAGCTCGTCGAGCGGCGCTCCCGCGGCGGCGTCGGCGTTGCCCGAACTGGAGTCCGCCTCGCCGCCGAGCCAGGAGACCAGCCGGGACCGGTCGGTCTTGCCGTTGGCCGTGCGTGGCAGCTCATCGATGATCTGCCACACGGACGGCGTCATGTATTCGGGCAGTCGGCCGGAGGTCGTGCGCGCGAGTTCGCCGGGGGTCAGCCGGGCGCGGTCGGTCTTCATATCGGCCAGGAACAGTTGCTGACCGACGGCGGTCCACGGGCTGTCTGTGGGCGGGAGCACGGTCACGTCGGCGGCTCCGTGCCCGGAGAGCAGTTGCGTCCATTCGTCACCCGTCAGGAACGCGCGGCCGGACGCGGCCCGCCGGTCGGCGTATTCGCTCCCGGCGACCTCGAGGATTTCCATGGAGACCAGCAGCGGCAGGCTCTCGGCGGCGGTGTGCTCGATGAACAGCAGTTGGCCGCCGGGCGCGAGCAGCTCTCGCAGGGTCCTGAGTATCTCGTCGGCGTCGGACGCGGTGTGCAGCGTGTTGGCGCACACCACGACGTCGAACGAGTTCGGCAGGAAGCTCTGAGCGCGCGGCGGCGCGTCGAGGTCGAGCGCGCGGCAGCTGATCCAGGGCTGGTCGGCGTAGCGCTCCCTGACTTCGGCCAGGAAGAACGGACTCGGGTCGGTGAAGGTGTACTCGACGGCGTACGGGGCGAGGGCGGTTACGAGCTCACCGGTCGTGCCGCCGACACCGCCGCCGATCTCCAGCACCCGCAGGCGTTGTTCGCCGATGTGCGCGGCGGCCAGCTCACCCACCGCCGCGGCCATGGCCTGATTCAGGTGCCGGATGGCGAGATTGTCGCGGTACGCGGTGTCGGAGGCGTCCGGTGCGGCGCCGGGGAACAGCAGGCCGCGCACGTCGGTCTCACCCGCCAACAACGCGGGAAGGTGCTCGACGCAGGTGCGCATCGTCTCGCGCAGCCGGGAGGGCCAGCCCGAGGCGGTTTCGAGCTCGGCGGCTTCGTGCCAGGCCGCCTCGATCGACTCGGTGTCGGCGTGACGCAGATCCCGGTAGCCGCCGGTCGCGCCGTCGAGGTGTAGCCGGTTCGCGTGAACCAGGGCTTCCAGCCAGCGGCGGACGATGGGCCGGTGGCGCGGTACGACGCGCAGCGCGGCGAACACGTCGTCGGCGGTGCGCGGCGTGGCGGGCGCGTCGGCGAAGGCGGGCCGGAGCGTGCGGGCCATGGCGTCGAGCGCGATCTCGTCCAGCGTGGTCAGGAACTCGCGCAGCCGCTCGCCGTCGATGTTCTCGGCCATGTCGTGCAAAGACGACTCAGCGGCCTGACGTGCCGACCGCGCCGCCTGCTCGGCCCACGCGGGCTGCGGCGCCGGGGCCGGTTCGACGAAGGCGGCCAGTCGCCTGCCGCCGGAGACCGAGTCGTCCACCACCACGGCTCCCGCCGCGACGCCGGGATGCGCCTGGACGGCCGCCTCCACCTCGGCCAGCTCGATCCGGTAGCCGCGGATCTTGACCTGCGCGTCCTCGCGGCCGAGGAATTCGATCGCGCCGTCCGGCAGGTAGCGGCCGAGGTCGCCCGTCCGGTACAGCCGCTCGCCGGTCTCCGGGTGGACGGGGAAGCGCTCGGCGGTGCGCGCCTCGTCGCCGAGGTAGCCGATTGCGAGGCCCGCGCCGCCGATGTAGAGCTCTCCGACAGTCCAGTCCGGACAGGGACGCAGCGCGCCGTCGAGGACATGGAAAGTCTGGTTGGTCAGCGGGCGGCCGTACGGAATGCTGGGCCGGCTCTGGTCCACGGCGCCGATCGGGTGTGAGATGGACCAGATCGCGGCCTCCGTCGCCCCGCCGAGCGAGACGACCTCGAGGCCCGGGTACAGGGCGCGGGCCGCGTCGGGCAGCGCCACCGGGATCCAGTCCCCGGACAGCAGGGCCAGCCGGGGGCCGGTCGAGCCGCTCGGTGCGTCGGCATCGGCATCGGCGCGCAGCCAGTCGCAGAGCATCTGCAGCTGGCCGGGGACGGAATTCCACACCGTGACGCCGCGCTGTACGACGAGCTCGGCCCAGTGGGACGGGTCGCCGCGTCGCCCGGCGGAGGGCAGCACGAGCGCGCCGCCGACCGACAGCGGACCGAAGATGTCGTATACCGACAGGTCGAAGCCGAGGCCGGCCAGACCGAGTACGCGGTCCTCGGCGCCGATCCGGTGGCGGGTATTGATGTCGGCGATCGTGTTCGCCGCCGCGCGGTGGCTGATCATCACGCCCTTGGGAGCGCCGGTCGAGCCGGAGGTGTATATGACGTAGGCGAGATCGTCGGGGCCCACGGTCGGGGTGCGGGGCGTCGTGGTGGACGCTTCCAGCAGTCGGTCCACGGCCAGCACGCTCAGATCCGGCGGCAGGTCATCGGTGTCCGCGAGCCAGGACTGCGTCAGCACCGTGCGCACACCCGCGTCGGCCAGCATCACGTCCCTGCGCGCGGCGGGCTGCGCGGTGTCGATCGGGACGTATGCGCCCCCGGCGCGCAGGACACCAAGGACGGCGACGACCTGCTCCCACCCCTTGTCCATCCACACCGCGACGGGCTCGGCCGGGCTCAGCTCGCCCAGCCGCTGCGCGACGGCCTCGGCGCGGGCGGCGAGCTGAGCGTAGGTCAGGTCACGCTCGGCCGTGCTCACGGCCGGAGCATCCGGGGTACGTCGCGCCTGCTCGAACACCGGCTCGTACAGCAGGTGCTCCGGCAGCGGTCCGTCCGTCGCGTTCACCTGCTCGCGGCGCTGCTGCTGTTCGACGGGCAACGCGACGGACGCGGACTGCTTCCAGGCGTCCGAATCGGCCGCCAACTGCTCGACGAGCGCGGTCCACGCGTCGAACATCGCCTCGGCCAGTCCCTCGGGCAGCACGCCCTCGCGCACGTCCCAGGACAGCGCGAGTTCGTCTCCGCGCGCCATCACCTGGCAGTCGATCCACACCTGGGGCGTCTGCGTGGCGGCGTAGCCCACCGAAGCGGGCACGGCCGTACCTTGATCCCGACCGAGCGCGCTGGTGAACACAACCGGCATCAGCACCGGGGATCCGGCACGCCGGGAGAACTCGGCGAGCACCTCGGAGCCGGTGAACCGCGCGTGCGAGAGGTCTTCGAGCAGGCGGGCCCCGAGGTCGGCGGCCCGCTCCGCGAAGCTCACCGCGTCGTCCGAGAGGTCCACGGCCAGCAGTTCGAGCGCCGTGAAATCCCCGACCACCCGGTCGATCCGCTCGTGCGTCGGCTGACGCTGGACGGTGGGTACGTTGAGTGTGAAGCGGGCACCGCGCGCCCAACGGCCGACCGTCTCCGCGTACGCGGTGAGCAGCGCGGTGGAGGTCGGGACCGTGTGCGCCGCGGCGAACCCGGCCAGCGCGCGGGCGGCCGAGGCGTCCAGCAGCCGTTCGTAGCGCGTGAAACGGACCGGTCCGTCGCGGCGTACCGCGGGTGCGGCCCAGCCTTCGGCGAGCGGGAGTTCGGGCGCGGGCGGCAGTTCGTCGAGCCGGTCCGACCAGTACGCGCGGTCGTCGGCGTACTCGGCGCTCTCGGTCAGCGCGCGCCTCGCCACGACGTAGTCCCGGAAGGTGATCTCGATCGGCGGCAACTCGACATCCGGGTCCGCGATCAACCGCTGGAATTCGTCGAGCAGCAGCCGCATTCCGGCGTGGTCGACGATCAGCATGTCAAAGGACAGATGCAGCACGGCGCTTTCGCGACCGCGGGTGAGATGGAGCCGGAAGAGCGGCCACTGGTCGGTCGGTCCGGTGCGGTGCGAAAGCCGGGCGCGCACCCGCTCGACCTCGCGCTCCAGCGCGTCCGGGTCCGCCGCCTCGGTGACGGGCACCTCGATGCCCGGCACCTCGCGCAACACCTGCTGGTAGCCGTCCGGGTGGATGACGGCGCGGAGCATGTCGTGCCGCTCGATCAGGGTGTTCCAGGCCTCTGCGACCTTGGCCGGGTCGAGGGAGGGGTAGCGCAGCTCGACGTACACGTGGCAGGCGATGCCACCGTAGGCGAACGCATCGGTCCGGCCGAGGAGGTACGAGGTCTGTAGATCGGTGAGCGGGAACGGCTCGAAGCGCTGCTCCTCGTCGTGCCGGAGTTCCAGCGCGGAACTCTGACGGCTCAGCTCGATCAGCAGCTCGTCCTTGTGGAATCTGAGTTCGGCGAGCCGTTCCTGCGTCAGATAGCCCTCAGGCGCGCGGTAGCGGACGCGGTTATCCTCGGCCCACAGCCGCACCCCGTCCTGGCGGTAGCGGGCGATCAGGGCGGCGGCCTGCGAGCGCGCCACGGTGTCCTGCGTGTTCACAATTCTCCAGATTCGGTTCGGTTCCCCGCCGCGGCGCCGCGCGCGGCGAGTTCGTCGGCCAACGCGGCGAGCGTGGGCGCTGCCAGCAGCCTGCGGACGGGGATGCGGATGCCGAGGTCGCGCTCGATGGCGGCGGCCAGGCGGATGGCGGCGAGGCTGTCGCCGCCGAGGGTGAAGAAGTTGGCGCTCCGGTCGTGGACGGGGCAGGACAGCAGCGTGCTCCACAGCTCGGCGAGCGCGGTCTCGAGGCCGTCTCGGGGCGCGGCGTCCGCGGACGAGGCCACGCCCGGATCCGAGGCCTGCTCAGCGCGGCGGGCCAGCGCTTGCCGGTCCACCTTGCCGTTCGCCGTCAACGGGAGTTGCGGCAGCGCCTCGATCACGCCGGGGATCGCGTAGGGCGCGAGGCGCTCGGCCAGCCAGGGCCGCAACTCAGGCTGCTGATATCCCGGCGCACCGTGCGTGGACGCGGGGACGACGAAGGCGGCCAGTCGGCGCGCGGCGCGGGGCCCGACCGCGACGACGGCGGCGCGGGCGACGGCCGGATGGGCTTCGAGCGCGGCCTCGACCTCCCCCGCCTCGATCCGGTGACCGGCGATCTTCAGCTGGTGATCGGTCCGGCCGAGGAATTCGAGCAGTCCTCCGGGCCGGTAGCGCCCCAGGTCACCGGTCCGGTACCAGCGTTCGCCGGTCACGGTGACGAACTTCTCCGCCGTACGCCGGGCGTCCGCGAGGTAGCCGTCGGCGACTCCGGCCCCGCCGATCCACAGTTCCCCCGCGACCCACTCCGGGCAGTCGCGCCCGCCGCCGTCGACGACCCGGTAGCGCTGACCGGCGAGCGGAAAGCCGTAGGGCACCGAGAGCCAGCCGTCCGCGAGATCCGCGTCGGTGGCGTCGAAGGCGTTGGACCAGACCGACGCCTCGGTGGCGCCGCCCAGCGCGGTGAACCGGCAGCGTCCCCCGGTGCGCGCCCGCAGCCGTGCGGGCAGGTCGAGCCCGACCCAGTCCCCTGAGATCAGTACCGTGCCAAGCCGGTCGAGCGCCCCCGGGTCCTCGCCGCGTTCATCGGCCGAGAGCAGCAGGTCGAGCAGAGCCGGCACCGTGTTCCAGACCGTCACACCGTGCTCGCGCACCAGCTCTCGCCACCCCTGCGGTTCCCGGCGCTGTTCCTCGCTCGGCAGCACCAGCGCGCCGCCGACCGCGAGCAGGCCGAAGATGTCGAACACCGACAGGTCGAAATCCAGCGCGGACAGGGCAAGGACTCGATCGGGCGCCGAGATCCCGTGCCTCGCCAGGACGTCGGCGAGGGTGTTCCAGGCTGCGGCGTGGCTGATGCGCACCCCGTTGGGCTCACCCGTCGAGCCCGAGGTGAAGATGACGTACGCGAGCGCTGACGGATCGACCGATCGCGGCCCGGAAGCGGGTAGGCGGTGCGCGGCCTGATCCGGCGTCAGGATCGCGGCCGCGCCGACGGCGTGAGCTCCCGTGCCGATCGCGACGCGTATCCCCGCGGCACGCTGAACGGCCTCGCGCCGCGCGCTCGGCTGCTCGACGCCGATCGGGACGTAGGCGGCCCCGGCAGCCAGCACACCGAGCACGGCGACGATCTGCTCAGGCCCCTTGGGCAGGCAGACCGCGACCAGGTCCCCGTCTCGCACTCCCCGCGCACGCAGCGCCTCGGCGGTACGCAGCGCGGCGTCGGCGGTCTCGCCGTAGCTCAGGGTGCGGCCATCGGCGGCGATGAGGGCGACCCTGCCGGGTTCGCGAGCCGCGTGAGCGAAGAATCCTTCGTGCAGCACGCGCGCGGCGGCGGGCGGCGCGGAGTTGAGCTCGGCCCGCGCCGAATGCCGGCCGAGCGGCAGCAGGTAGGGGACGGGCTCGCTCCATTCGTTCCGGGCAAGATGATCGAGCAGGCGAGCATGCGCGGCCACCATGGCGTCGAGCACGCCGGTCCTGAACAGTTCCTCGACCGCGTCCCAGGAGACGACCAGTGCGCCGGACTCCTCGGTGACCTGCTGGTCCAGACACACCTGCGGAGTCTGCGTCAGGCCCCAGATACGCTCGGGGAAGCCCGTGGCGGTCTCGGGCGCGGTGTCGCCGGCCGCGAGCGCGCTGGTGAACACGACCGCGACCCCGGACTCCCCGCCGCCCTGCCTCCGGGCCGATTCGCGCAGCAGCCACCCGGCCGACACGTCCTGGTGATCCAGGTCCTCGGCCAGCCTTCGCTGGACCGCTCGCAACCCCGGCAGCCAGGCCTCGGCCGCGCGCCGGTAGCCGAACAACGAGAGCGCCGTGAAGTCGCCGACCACGCGGTGTACATCGGGATGGATCTCGTCGCGGTTGAAGAGAGTGAGGGTGAGCGCCACCTCCTCCGTGCCGCTCCAGGTGGCGAGCACTTCGCCGTAGGCCGCGAGCAGCACGGCGGACGGGGTGAGGCCGTGTGCCGCGGCCCGCGTCTTGATTCGCTGCCAGGAGTCGGCATCGAGCGCCGTGCGACGGCGGGTGAACCTCGGCGCCGCGACCTCGGCGGGGTCGACGCGAAGAGGCAATCGCGGGACATCGGGCAGCGCGTCGACGCGGGCGCGCCAGTGATCCCGGGTCGCCTCGGCGGCTGACGGATCCGCCTCGGCTCGCGCGGAGCACGCGGTCTGGTAGTCGCGGTAGCTCAGGCCGAGAGGGGCGAGTGCGGTTTCGTCCACCCCGTTCGCGTAGAGCGCCGCCCACTCGGTGTAGAGGGTGACGATCGAGAGCGCGTCGAGCACGGTGTAGTCGAGTCCGACGCCTATCCGGGTGCGGTCCGTCCCGGCGTCGTCCCGGTAGTGCACGGCGCGGATGTCGAACAGCGGCCAGGTCGCGAGGTCGCGGATCTGATGGGACATGGTTTCGCGCAGCGCGTCCAGGGCTTCGCGGGCGGTCTCGGTCGGCGCGTTGCGCACATCCTCGGTCTGGATGCGGAATTCGGACAGTTCGGCTTCGGGCAGCACCCGCTGCGCGCCATCCCGGATGACCGCGCGCAGCATGCCGTGCCTGCGGACCAGGCCCCGCCACGCCCCGGCGAGCCGTTCCAGATCGACCCGCGAGCCGTCGAACTCGGTGTAGTGCCAGGTGCCGACGCCGCCGAGAGTGAAGCCGGAGCCACGACCGGTCAGGTACGCGGCCTGCACCTCGGTGAGCGGGAAGGGCTCGTATATCAGGGCACGGTTCTGATCGATCGTGCGGGCGGCGGGGGCGGGGACGGCGGCCGGTTCGAGCCGGGCGGCGAAGTCTGCGAGCACCGGGGCGGCGAACAGATCCGCGACCGAGGCGGCGAAGCCCAGGGCCCGCAACCGGGCGACGAGGCGGGTGGCCACCAGCGAGTCGCCGCCGAGGGCGAAGAAGGAGTCGTCCCGCGAGACCTCGTCCGCTCGCTTGAGCAGTGCGACCCAGAGGTCTGCCACGGTGCGTTCGGTCTCGCCGACCGGCGCTCGCCGCGTTGCTCCATCGTCTCCGCGTTCTGCCGTCTCCAGCAGCGCGCGTGCGGCGTTCCGGTCGAGTTTTCCGTTCGAGGTCAACGGAAGCTCCGCGACCACAAGCAGCCGATCCGGTCGCATGGACGGAGGCAGACGTTCGGCGGCCCAAGCATGCAAGTCCGCATCAGTGTCTGCCGAGACGACAGCTCCCAGCCTCGGGCCCGCGGGTCCCGCCGTCACCGCAGCGACGGCGCGCAGCACGCCGGGGTGCTCCCGCAGGGCTGCCTCGACCTCGCCGAGTTCGATGCGGTGACCGCGGATCTTCACCTGCTGGTCGGCCCGGCCGAGGAATTCCAGGGTGCCGTCGGACAGGTAGCGGGCCATATCGCCGCTGCGGTACCAGCGCTCGCCCCGGTCGGTGACGAACCGGGCCGCGGTGCGTTCCGGATCGCCGCGGTAGCCGTTGGCCAGGCCGCGTCCGCCGATCCACAGCTCGCCGGGCACGAGCGCGGCCCGGTCGTGCCCGCGCTCATCGACGACCCGGGCACGGACGTTGCGCAACGGCACTCCGTAGGGCATCGATCTCCACGCCGGATCGACCTGCCCCTCGGCGACCTCGAACACGGTCGAGTGGATCGCCGCCTCGGTCATCCCGCCGAGCGCGACGAACCGGCACCGGGGCGCGAGTTCGCGCAGGCGTGCGGGCTGGTCAAGGCCGACCCAGTCGCCGCCCAGCAGCGTGAGGCGCAGCGACGGGAGCGGGCCGGTGTGCCCGGCGTCCGTTGCCGCGGCGAGCAGAAGATCGAGCATCGCGGGCACACAGTTGACGACGGTGACCTGATGCGCCTGCACCGCCTCGACCCACCGCGCCGCATCCCGGCGCCACTGCTCACCGACCATCACCACGCGCCCGCCCACGGACAGCGGGGCGAACAGGTCGTAGACGGACAGGTCGAACTCGAGCGCCGACAGCGCGATCGTGGCGTCGTCGCGGCCGGTGCCGAACAGGTCGGCGAGCGCGTCGATGGTGCTGACGGCGGCCCGATGCGGAACTTCCACTCCTTTGGGCGCTCCCGTCGAGCCTGAGGTGAACAGCAGATACGCCGGATCCTCGGCTCGGGCGCCGCGCACCGGCCCCCGCTCGGACCGCAAGACCGCGTTCAGCGGCAACACCTTGACTCCACCGGCATCCTCGACGAGTTCGACGTGTTCGTCGTCGGTGATCGCCAGACCCGCCCCGGACAGCGCGTGGATGCGCTGGCGGCGAACGGTCGGCTGGTCGATTCCGACCGGCACGTAGGCGGCGCCGGCCGCGAGCACGCCAAGGACGGCCGCGACCTGCGCCGCCCCCTTGGGCAGCGTGACGATCACGAAGTCGCCGGAGTCGACGCCGTGCGCGATCAGGGCGCCGGCGACGCGGCGCGCGTCCAGCGCGAGGCGGCCGTAGCTGATCGACCGGCCATCCTCGTCGACCACAGCTTCGCGCTCCGGCTCCCGAGCCGCGATCGCGAAGAATCGCTCGTGCAGCGCGTAGCCGGGCTGCTCGTCGTCCGGCCAGGGCGAGCGCGAACGCGTCGCGACGGCGGCATCCCGCGTGGGAATGGAAGCAGGGGAATCCCAGACGCCGTCGTCTCCGGCCGCGAGCCGGTCGACCAGATCCCGGTACGCGGCGAACGCGGCCTGCGCGACTCCGGGTTCGAACAGACCCTCGCGCACGTCCCAGTTGAGCAGCAAGCCGCCATCGAGCTCGGTGACCTGCGCGTCGAGGGCGACCTGCGGACCCTGGGAGATGATGTGCGCCGGTTCGCCGAAGACCCGCCGCACCTCCGGCTCGAAGATCTCGCCCAGACCGATGGCGCTGGTGTAGACGATCGGGGCGAGCACCGGCCGCCCCTGAAGTCGGGCCAGATCCCGCAATACGTCCACACCCGAGTACGCGGCGTGCGCCACGCCACGACGGATCTCCACCTGGATCCGATGCGCCTGTCCGGCGAAATCGACCTCCTCGCGCAGATCGGCGTCGAGCAGCAGGGAGCTGCTGAAGTCCCCGATCAGGTCCCCGACATCCGAGCAAAGCGGCTCGCGATCGAAGACCGGCAGGTTGATCAGGAACCTACGGCTGCCGCTCCACGCGGCGATGGCCTCGGCGAACGCCGTGGCGAGCACGGCGGCGGGGGTCAGGCCGCGGGTGCGAGCCTTGTCCAGCAGCGCGGCCTTCGCCTCCGGATCCAGCCAATGGTGCAGGCGGCGCGAACGGGTCAATGCGCTGTCCGCGCGGGCGATGGGCCGAAGCGGATCGACCGCGTAGGGCAGTTCAGGCGCCGACGGCAGGTCCGCGAGACGCTCGACCCACCACCGCCGCGCGCGCTCCCGCTCATCGGCCAGGCTCACGGCGTGCGCCGCGCAGTAGGCGGCGAAGTCGAGCGACGGCACTGCCGGCAAGGCGTCCGAGTCCTCATACAGTCGGCGCAGGTCACGGAGCAGAACCCGGAGGCTCAGCGCGTCGGCGGCGAGCATGTCGAGGTCGAGGTGCAGCCGGGTCCGGCCCGAGCGCAGCAGGGTGAGCGCGACCTGCAGAACCTCACCGGCCGCCACGTCCCGACTGCCGTGGGTGTACTCGTCGCGAAGCCGGTCGAGCCCGGTCTCCGCCTCCCGCTCGGAGACGAACCGCAGATCACGCACGAGCAGCCGGGCGCCGGCCGACTCGGAGCCGGGCGGCGCGATCCGCTGGCGGCCCTCCTCGTCGAAGCTCGCCCGCAGCATGCCGTGCCGCGCGACGAGCAGGCGCAGCGCGCGCTCGAGACGCTCGGGGTCGATGCCTTCGCCGTCGAGCTCGACATAGAAGTGCGCCGCGACGCCGCCCAGCGGCTGTCCGTCCTGACGGCCCGTCCAGTAGGCGTGCTGCATGGTCGTCAGCGGGAACTCCGCCGCGCCGGAGGGCGGCGGGACCGGGGCGGGCACCGCGTCCACCGCGCCGTCCGCCGCAGCGAGCAGACCGGCCCACCGGCGCAGCACCGGTTCCTCGGCGAGCTCGCCGAAACGGATCGCGCTCCCCCGCGCACGCCAGCGGCCGACCAGTCCGATCAGAAGCACGGAGTCAAGCCCCTGCTCGAACAGGTCGCGGTCGTCGTCCAGCTCCTCCGGGGCGACCCGCAGGGCCTGCGCCACGGACTCGCGTACCTGACAGAGGGTCAGCGTGAGGCGGTCGTCGGGCACGCTCGACCCCTTCCTATATGGAAACGATTATCATTTGCTAGTACCCTAGCCGAAGATCCACGGCGAAGGGAAGTCCATGCACGAGACGAGCGACGAGAGCTTCACGGTCTGGCCGAAGGAGGCAGCCGAGCGTTACCGGCGAGCCGGCCACTGGGCGGGCCGAACCTTCGACGACCTGCTGACCTCCTGGGCCCGGGAACGGCCGCGACGCGTGGCACTCGTCGTGGGAGACCGGACGTGGACCTATGGCGAACTTCACGCCGAAGCCACGCAACTGGCCGCCGGCCTGCGCGCCCTCGGGATCTCGGCGGGCGAACGCGTCCTGCTCCAGTTGCCCAACAGCGCGGAGTTCGTCCTCGCCTGGTTCGCGCTGCAACGACTCGGCGCCGTGCCCGTGCACGCGCTACCCGCGCATCGTGCCTCTGAGATACGTGCTCTGATCCAGGAGTCCGGTGCGGTCGCCCACCTGATCCCGGACCGCCACCAGCGCTTCGACTACCGCCCGATGGCCGCTGGCGTCCTGGCCGATGAACCGAGCCTGCACCACGTCCTGGTGTGCGGAGAGCCCGGAAGCGAGCCGGGCCTGACCTCGCTCGACGAACTGCGCCGCGCCGACACCGCCCCGCTGCCGGACCGCCCCGCGCCGCCGTCCGCGATCGCCGCGCTGCTGCTGTCCGGCGGCACGACCGGCCGCCCCAAGCTCATCCCGCGTACCCACGACGACTACGCGTACAACGCGCGGACGAGCGCCGAGGCCGCCGGACTCACCGAGCGCAGCGTCTATCTCGCGATCCTGCCGGTCGGCTTCAACTTCACCTTCGCCTGTCCCGGAATCCTGGGCACGTTCGCGGCGGGCGGCACCGTCGTCATCGCCCCGGACCCCAGCCCGCAGACCGCCTTCGACCTCGTCGAGCGGCACGGCGTGACCATCACCGCGATCGGCCCCACCCTCGTGCCGCACTGGCTCGACGAAGCACGCCACCGCCCGGCCGGGCTCGGCAGTCTCGAAGTCCTCCAGGTAGGCGGCGCCCGGCTGCCCGAACAACTCGCCCGGCAGCTCGGTGAAGAACTCGGGGTGACGGTGCAACAGGTCTTCGGGATGGCCGAGGGCCTGGTCTGCGTCACCGGCCTCGACGATCCGCCGGAGCTGATCCGCACGACCCAGGGCCGCCCGATCTCCCCGTCCGACGAGGTCCGGGTCGTCGCACCGGACGGCCGCGAGGTGGCCGACGGCGAGCAGGGCGAACTGCTCGCCCGCGGCCCCTACACGATCCGCGGCTACTATCGCGCGCCCGAGCACAACGCGCGCGCCTTCACCGAGGACGGCTTCTACCGCACCGGCGACCTCGTCCGCAGACTGCCGTCAGGCCACCTGATCGTCACCGGCCGGTCCAAGGACCAGATCAACCGGGCAGGCGAGAAGATCGCCGCGGCCGAGGTGGAGGAGCACCTGATCACCCACCCGGCGATCAGGGCGGCGGCGCTCGTCGCCGCGCCCGACGAGACCTGGGGCGAGCGGCCGGTCGCCTTCGTAGTCTGCGACGCACCCGCGCCGTCCAGCCGCGAACTCGCGGGCTTCCTGCGCGACCGGGGACTCGCCGCCTTCAAGGCACCGGACCAGGTACTCCCCGTCGACGAACTGCCCCTGACACCGCTCGGCAAGGTGGATAAGAAGGCGCTGCGGGCACGCTTGAAGGCCTGAGACAAGCAGCGCAGCGGCGGGGCTCCCCCGCATGGTCCACCCCGACTTGATACATGCATATCTCGTTATATTTATGTCGCAATGGATTGCGGACCGCCCGCACGCCCACGGCGACAGGCGACCCCTTCCAGAGTCCTGCGGAGGCGGTGCGCGGACTCGAACCTTGTAAAGCACGTCTATCAGCGTTGGACTACTACCGGAACGACTGACCCCCGTTCAGGAGCCCGGCCAGCCTCAAGGTCACACGGCGCGATGGTGCCGGCGTTGACCACCTGCAACTGCGTGCGCATGCCTGACGACCCACCTCACGGCGCGTTGCAGTGCGAGATCTCCGAGTAGTCGCAGCTGCTCGGATATGGTGCGCAGCTTCCGGCGATCCCCGTTGATCTCGACTTCCAGTTGAGCGTCGGGATCACCGCCCGCCTGTCGAAGGCAGAGCTCCTGTAGGCCGCGTGCCGCGAACGCGAACTCCGAGCAAAGTTCGAACAACGAGCTGTCCCACCGGCTTCCGAGCAGCGATCGCTCCCGACGTACGTCCATCACGTAGGTCGGCACGAACCCGATGATCGCTCCCACGACCACCGACACAATCGACGTCTCCAGCCCAGTCATCCAGTCATCCCTACCGGCCCCCCTTCCTGGCTGCGACGTGTCACGACCAGAAACCAACACCCCCGGGCGACCGTCCACGCCCTCGACGGTTATTCAAACGCTGACATGCTCCGGCGGCCGCCGCTTCCCAGCACGCCCGTTCCCGGCCCCCTCGAACCCTCCCGGAGTCGACTTCCGTACCTAGCACCTGTTACCAGGCGAGGCATCCCGGCGATGCCATTGCTGTACGCGGTTGCTGTATCGACTTCTGAATCGCTCTGACCAGGCGCGATACGGCTCGCCGGGCGCCATGTTCTGAACCGGGCCCAACTGCTGCCCCACAGCGAACCTGCAGTTCACAGCGATGCCTGCCTGAACGGGTCTAACCATCTGACTCTACTTCCGGACACAAAGAAATCCGTAGTTATTTACGATCAAGAGGCTATGCGGCCCTACCTGCGGGTTCTTGGTCTCCAGCGGTCCCGTATGGTCCGGTTCGGTTGCCACCGTTGCTGGAAGCGGTTGCTGGAAGAAACTCCGGCGGGCCGCGCCAAGCAGGGCGTTACAACATCAATTTTACGTCCACCCTCGAGAACGAGCAACAGACCACCGCGGCTCCTCCGCGCAGTGCTTGGGACCGGAACCTTGATACATGAAGCCCCTCAAGCCGCACCTGGCGGCCATGCTGCCGTCCGCCCTTGGATGTCATAGAGCGGACCAGCGTCAGGCGTGCCGCGAGGTCGTGCTCCGGCCCCACGGTGTCACTCGCAAGAAGTACCGCCGAAGGGCTGCTCCGAACAGCCCCGGGCTATCGAGCCCGTAAGTGCATGCGGAAAACTCGCGCCCCGCGGACGCATGTAGGTGTCCGCGGGCGGGATGGTGGGGCCACAGACCGACCACCCCCTGGGATCGCCCCGGCCACGCGGCCGATCACCACCGCCGCCTCGGCGCCGGCGGCGAGGCCCGAAGTCACCACGTCGAGCACCGGGATCGCGGCGGTGGCCGCGGCCACGATCGACAGCACCGGAGCAGCCATCGCCACCACGTTCGCGACCTGCGCGACCTTCGCAGCAACCTTCGCCACGGTACGCAACATGGCGTGGGCATGCCGGGCCACGTAGTGGGCAGCCGCCCTGACCGCGTGCGCGACATGCCGGGCCATCGCCCTGGCCTCGCGCTTGACGTAGTTGTACGCCCTCGCCGCATGCCTGGCCGCATAGTGGTACGCGGATTTCACATAGCGCGTGGTGGCCCGCCAAGCGGTTCTGACTGTCCGCACCGCAGCACGCCAGGCGCGTCTCACTCTGTGCACCACCGCACGCGCAGCGTCATGAACGGCATTGACCGCGGTGTGGTACACCCGAGCCACCACACGGGTAACGGTCGCCGCGGCCTTGGCCACCACGCGCGCGAC